>Ga0208942_1000011_pt1 | contig 142951 bp, 144 predicted proteins | sample GreLakmeSU08MSRF_FD_187704 | JGI IMG/M metagenome (GOLD analysis project Ga0208942, IMG submission 187704) | Freshwater lentic microbial communities from great Laurentian Lakes, MI, USA - Great Lakes metaG SU08MSRF (SPAdes) | ecosystem: Environmental > Aquatic > Freshwater > Lake | place... | reverse complement strand
CCACTTCCCACTGCCCACTGCCCACTGCCCACTGCCCACTGCCCACTGCCCACTGCTTAATACCCGTACTCCTTCAACTGAAACTCATTATCTCTCCATTTCGGCCTAACCTTTACAAATAATTCCAGAAAAACTTTTCTTCCCAAAAATGCTTCAATATCTTTTCTTGCATCGGTGCCCAGTTTTTTTATCATGCTGCCACCACCGCCAAGAATAATGCCTTTCTGCGTTTCGCGCTGTACAATAATTTCGGCACTTATTTTTGTAAGCGATGTTTTTTCTTTAAACTCCTGTATTAATACGGTAGCATGATACGGGATCTCTTCGCCATATAATAAAAATATTTTTTCGCGTATCATTTCGCCCACAAAAAACTTGGTAGGCATATCACTTAAATCATCGCCTTCATAAAAGGGTTGCCCCTCGGGCAAATAGGTAAGTATAGTTTTTAATAATTCATCAATACCTGTTTTTTTAAGTGCCGATAAGGAAACCACTTCTTTACAATAAGGTTGTGCAACAAAAAAAGCAGCCGTTGTTTTTAGCTGTTCGCCATTAACGGTATCGGCTTTATTTAAAATAACCAGGGCCGGCGCTTTAAGTTTTAAGGACGTAAAAATCGCATGACTATCACCTGTATTTTCGCGTACATCAGTAATTAATAAAGCCAAATCAGCATCTTCCAAGCTACCTTTTACTGCCTGCATCATTTTTTCGTGCAGTTTATATTTAGGTTCAATAATACCCGGTGTATCGGAAAAAATGATCTGGTAGTCTTTTTCGGTTAGGATGGCTTTAATGCGGTGCCTGGTTGTTTGCACTTTGTGCGATACAATGGCCATCTTCTCTCCCATGAGCGCATTCAGCAAAGTGCTTTTACCTGCATTAGGCTTACCAAAAATATTTACAAAACCGGTTTTCATTATTTGTGATGATTAAAAATAAATTGACTATCACAAACATGTTTAAGAATGGAGGAGATAATCAAATTCATCAGTGTAAAAATTGACTGAGAATAAAAAAGGCTCATTAGAGCCTTTGAGTTTAGTTGCGAAGAGAAGGATCGAACTTCTGACCTTCGGGTTATGAGCCCGACGAGCTACCGCTGCTCTACTTCGCGGTGCAAAGATAAGGATATGCAGCTTGCTTGCCAAATATTAAACCTAATTCAATAAAATGTCGGGTAATTTTATATACCTGTTGGAGGGTTCCAAATCGTGCAACAGTTTAATTTTGTAAGTATTTTTTTTAAAATAATAAACGCAATCTACCCTACCTTTACACTTTAATTGCTCTTTTAACCATTTTGAATTTCCGGGGTGCTATTTGTTTAAAAACAAAGGCTGAGAAAATACCCGTAAACCTGCACAGGATAATGCCTGCGAAGGGAGAAAATACAACCTCTGCATGATAGCAGAACAGCAACTCCCTACGTCGAAAAATTATTTTAGCAATTCTGGATGTTCAACTCAATTTTTTATAATGAAGAAATTATATTTCAGTACTTTTTTTAGTGTTTGTACACTATTGCTTTTTGCACAAGAGAAAAGTAAATTTAACGATACCACTTATTTACAGTCTGTAGAAGTGCAGGCGATAAGAGCAGGAGATAATGCTCCAGTTGCAAAAACAGATATTACCCAAAAAGATATTGCAAAAAACAATCTCGGGCAAGATCTTCCTTTTTTGTTTAATCAAACTCCTTCGGTTGTTGTAAACTCCGATGCGGGTAACGGGGTTGGCTACACTAGCTTACGTATACGAGGTACAGATGCTAGCAGAATAAATGTAACCCTTAATGGTATTCCATATAATGATGCGGAGAGCCAAGGCACATTTTTTGTTGATCTGCCTGATATAGCAACTTCGGCAAATAGTATTCAAATACAACGAGGGGTGGGCACCTCTTCTAATGGGTCAGGTGCTTTTGGGGGCAGTATTAATGTATTTACTAATGAGCTTAATAAAGAATTTTATGCTGCAACCAATAACAGCTTTGGCTCTTTCAATACCTATAAAAACAATATTCAGTTTGGCAGTGGTTTAATTAACAACCAGTTTACTATTGATGGAAGAATCAGTAGTATTCAAAGCGATGGTTATATAGATCGGGCAAAATCTAATTTAAAATCATTTTTTGTAAGCACTGCTTTTATAAATAAAAATAATTCACTCAGACTAAATATTTTCTCGGGAAAAGAAAAAACTTATCAGGCATGGAATGGGGTGGCAGAATATTTATTAAAAACTGAACGTACAAATAACTCCAGTGGCATTGAAAAGCCTGGCGAACCCTACGATAATGAAACAGATAATTATGTGCAAACTCATTATCAACTTTTTTATAATTACAATTTTAATAGCTATTGGAAAGGAAGCGTGGCGATGTTTTTAACTAGGGGAGCTGGCTATTACGAACAGTACAAAGCCAATAAATTGCTTTCAGACTATAATCTACCTAATTATTTTGACGGCACCAATATCATTAAAATGACGGATATGGTAAGACGCTTATGGCTGGATAATTATTTTTATGGCACTGTTTTTTCATTGCATTATAAAAAAAATAAAACAAAATTAGTTTTTGGTGGTAGTTATAATAAATATGATGGCAAGCATTATGGCGAACTAAAATGGGCAGCCGTTCAAGGTGCTGTTCCAAAAAATTATCGTTGGTATAATTTAAATGCTTACAAAAAAGATTTATCAATTTATAATAAATGGACACAAGAATGGAATAACAAATGGCAAAGTTTTGTGGATATACAGTGTAGAAATATTGACTATAAAATATTTGGATTTAGAAATAATCCTGCAATAATAATACATGAACATTATACTTTTTTAAATCCCAAATTTGGTATAACATATTTAAATAAAAATTGGAATATATATGCTTCTTATTCAATTACAAGTAAGGAGCCGAACCGAGATGACTTTGAAACAGGAAAGTTTTATATACCCAAAGCCGAGCGTTTGCATGACACCGAATTAGGGGTAGAAAAAAAAGGGACTGATTATTCTTTTGGGCTAACCGCATATTATATGTATTATAAAAATCAACTGGTATTAACTGGAAAAATTAATGATGTTGGCGCCTATACCAGAACCAATATACCCACAAGTTACCGAGCAGGAGTTGAGCTACAGGGTAAAGCAAGATTAAATAATTGGATGAATGTATATGCTAACATAAGTTTTAGCAAAAATAAAATGCTAGGGTTTACAGAATACATAGATGATTATGATAATGGCGGACAAGAAACAAAATTGTATAACAAAACAGATATTTCCTTTTCTCCATCAATTATTGCTGGAGGAACTATCAATTTTATAGTGGTAAAAAATGGAGAGATAAGTTTAATAAATAAATATGTAGGTCAGCAATACTTAGATAATACTTCTCAAAAATCAAGAAGTTTACCTGCCTATTATGTACAAGATATTAAGCTTAGTTATGTGCTAAAAAATAAAATGGCAAAGGCGATCGATTTAATACTGCAATTAAATAATGTATTTAATAAAAAGTACGAGCCAAATGGTTACAGTTTCAGTTATATTTATGGCGGAGCGGTAAGTACCGAAAATTTTTACTTTCCTATGGCCGGAATAAATTTTATGATTGGAGTAAACTTGCGATTTTGATACAAAAAATGAAATGAAAAATTTGCTACTAGGGTTTAGGTAAAGCAGAGTCAACAACTTTCAACCCCTAAAGCTTCAACTTATTCCCCAAATTTATCTTTCCAGTAAAGCATGCCACCGGCAAGATTTTTTACATTTGTAAATCCAAAGCTTTCCAGCATCATGCAAGCTTGCATACTCCGTTGTCCACTTCTGCAATAGCATATTAGTTCTTCATTTTTAATTTCTTCCAAATCATCTACTTGCATAGATAGTATTTTCCCCAAAGGAACGAGGGCGCCTCCAATATTAAATTCGGCATTTTCGTTTGGCTCACGTACATCAACTAGATGTAATTTTTCCCCTGCATCCAAACGAGCTTTTATTTCCTCTGAGGTAATCGTTATCATGAGTTTTATTTATTTTTATTATTTGTTAAGGTATCTATGCCTGCTTTCATTTGTTGAGATATCCAGATATCCATAAGCTGCCCAGATTGTATATAGATGATATTTTTTTCCATATCAAATCGATCAGGTCTTTGTTTTATGATATAGGCATTAGCCGTATCTGTTATTCTTCCATCACAGATAACAGCGCCAATACTTATTCCGCTTGTGTCTAAATAAGATTTTGCTTGGGCGTACGACATTCCTATTAAAGCAGGAACAGGCATTTGTCTATTTTCTAGCCCCCCTCCAATAATTAGATCCACGCGACTACCCCATTGAATTTTAGTTTTTTCTGCAATGCGCATACCATTATATTTTTGTTCTAATACAGATCCCATCATAAAATCAGGTCGGAAGCTGGTATCTCCTAGTTTTAAATGATTTCGCTCGAGTAATTTTATGGCAAAAGAAAAATTTTGCCCTTCAAGATTTGGCATATCCAGCATGGGTGGCACATATCTATTTACTGTTAAAAAAACGGTGCGATTTATTTTTACGGTTGCGTTAGGATCGGGCAATTGTTTTAACACTATCCCTCTTTTGGCCGTATCGGTAAAAACAGAATCTTGAATGTAAACATCAAACCCCTGCTTTTCTAATAATTTTATTGCCTCGTGAGTATTTAGTCCAGACACTGCAGGCACTTTTAAATACTCGCCATGCTTAGTTATCCAGCCAAGCATTTTTAAAAATAAAAATAAAAATAGCAACGCAATACCGATAGCTACCAAAAGGTTTACCAAAAAAGATTTATTTGTAATAAATTTAAACACCCCGATTATTTAATATGATAACTACTTTAGTTGTTTATTCTTTGTAAAAACATTCTTCCAGCAATGCTGAATAAAACTGTTTTAAAGTCCAGCCCATAGCAACAACTTGTTGGGGCACTATGCTTGCATCACTTTGTCCGGGAACCGTATTTATCTCAAGCATGTAAGGTATACCTTGTTCGGCATCATAGATAAAATCAATTCTTACAATACCCTTACAATTAAAAATGGTATAAGCTTTTCGCGCTTCATCTCGTATTTTTTCGGCTACTGATACATCTATTAGGGCTGGGGTAATTTCGTCACTAGCCCCTTCGTATTTAGCTTCAAAATCAAAAAATTCATTTTTTGCAATAATCTCTGTAATCGGCAAAACTATTACTTCCCCTTTTGATTTAAACACGCCAATCGTTAATTCTCTGCCTTTTATAAATTCCTCAACTAACACCTGATCATCTTCTTTAAAAGCTTTATCTAGTGCAGCTGGTAGCTCATCTGCAGTTTTTACCTTACTCATACCGATACTGCTACCTCCATTATTTGGTTTAACAAAAACTGGCAATTTTAATGAGGTTAAAATAAAGCTAATACTAACTGGTATGTGCTTAAAAAGATGAACTGATTTAGCTACATTCATACCTGCAAATGAAGCCACTGCAACAGTATAGCGTTTATTAAAAGTTAAAGCAGAAGTAGCTGTATCGCAAGTTGAGTATGGGATATTTAATGTGTCGAAATACCCTTGTAGTTTACCATCTTCGCCTGGAGTACCATGTAAACCTACCAGTACGGCATCAAAATTTATTTTTTTTCCATCGATGTTAATGCTAAAATCATTTTTATCTACAGGAAAAGTTTCGCCATTAGGAGCTAGGTAGTTCCATCCTGCAGGGTTGATATCTATTTTATAAGATTCCCATTTTTCCCTATCCAAATTATTTTCTATAGCTGTTGCGCTTTTATAAGATATAACAGCTTCGCCGGAATAACCGCCTGTAATTAATGCTATTTTTTTTTTCATTTGGTTATTAAAAATTATTTCACAAAGAAACGAAATATAGATTAAGGTTTATACATTTAACATGTTAATAAATGTTACCGCATATTACGGTACATCTTTATTATTCCCTATTCCTTCATTATTGCTGTCTAAAACATATTTCCAAATTCCTTTAATATCTTTTTTCCAGATGTTAACATAGGTGCCGTAAATAACTGTGTCTTTTGTTAAAGGTCTAATTGCGTATACCCCATACGTATAACCCAACTCGCCTGATTTAGCAATAACGCCGTTTTTAGGCTCCCAGGTAAGTGTATAATCGCTATCATTTTGTTGAATAAGAAAATCTATAGCATCGGCTCCTGCTATGGGCAATTTATTGGATCGAAGCAACACCCCGTTACTATCTAAGTATTCAATAAAAGCAGTTTTCATTCCTTTTTTTTCACTCATTTTAGAAAACTCCCTATCGGCATTCAACATTTCCATTTTGGCAAAAGCATCGGGCTGCACCTCTTTTTTTGTGGCATTATTACATGAGAGAAGGGGTAATAATGAAATACAAAAAAATAAAAGTTTATTCATTCTACAATATAATAAAATAAAATAAGGTGGGATTAAAAAGGTGGACGTATTTTTAAATATAAACGACCTAATTAGTAATAATATTTGTGGTAGAGAATTGACAAGTATTGAAAGGATTAAAACGAATAGCCAAGGATTACACTATTAACACGGGTTGAAAGGATAATACTTATTAGAATGGATAAAAAACCGTCTAAGAAGCCTTAATACCTGTTGTACGTGTTTATTTAATCTCTTGTAAATACATATCCGATTAAATGTGCATTTTATCTTTCTTTGCCGCTAATTCATCTACGGTTTCAACATACAAGTCATCAGATACACAACAATCTACCGGACAAACGGCCGCACACTGAGGTTCTTCATGAAATCCCTGACACTCGGTGCATTTATTAGGCGTAATGTAATAAAGATCCATGCTAACAGGTGCCTGGCGTTGATTAGCATCAACCTGAGTGCCATCCATTAAAGTAAACATACCTTTTACTGTAGTACCATCAGATACAGACCACTCAACACCCCCCTCGTAAATAGCGTTATTTGGACATTCGGGCTCGCAGGCACCGCAGTTTATACATTCTTCTGTGATTTTAATAGCCATCTATCGTAATTTTGTGGGTAAAATCTCCATATGGAAATCAAGTGCAAATTAATAAAAACAAGATGAATTTACAAAAACGAATTGAAATATTACAGCGTTTACGAAAATACCTAATAACTAATGAGGAAGAATGGCAAAATATTAAAACAAAAGCTTCTTTTCATAATGGATGGTTTACCCTACCTTTTATTGAATTGGCTATAGATGCCATTTGCTCAGAATTTTTACAGAAAGAAAAGCTAGAAGAATGGATATCACATTACCATCTAGATGATTATATTGGAGGAAAAAATATAGGCATTGTTATGGCAGGCAATATACCATTAGTAGGGTTCCACGATTTTTTAACGGTGTTTATTAGCGGCCATAAGCAAACTATTAAATTGTCTTCAAAAGATGATATTTTGCTAACACACCTGGTTAATACCATGATTAATTGGGAACCGGCATTAAAGAATTATATCCTATTTTCTGAATTACTAAAAGGTTGCGATGGCTATATCGCAACAGGAAGTAATAATTCGGCCAGGTATTTTGAACAGTATTTTTCAAAATATCCCAATATTATTCGTAGAAACCGAACAGCCGTAGCAATTTTAGCTGGCACCGAAACTATGGAAGAGCTTGATCTACTATCGAATGATGTACATCAATACTTTGGCCTAGGATGCCGAAATATTACCAAAATATATGTGCCCGTTGGCTATGATTTTGTACCACTGTTGAAGGCTTTTGATAAATATATATATTTTAAAGACCATCATAAATTTAAAAATAATTATGACTACCAACTCTCCATCGCTTTGCTAAATAACGTTTTTTATATGACAAACGGTAGTAGTTTATTACTCGAAAATGAATCTCTTTTTACGGCCATAAGTCAGCTCAATTACAGCTTTTATACCGATAAAAAAACGGTAATTAATCTTTTACATGGTAATGAAGACATACAATGTATTTGTGGTTATGCTGGCATCGGCTTTGGACAAGCACAAAAGCCATCCTTAATGCAATATGCAGATGGTGTGGATACGATGGAATTTTTGTTAGCTTTATCCCCCACACACACATTTTTACAAAAAGATAGTTAAAAAATGGTTACAAAATTTTTGGCTTAAACTTTTTTAATTATATTACTTTTACTAATTAATTGTTAAAGGTGGTAGTTGGTAAATAACATATTGAAATAGCTTTGTTATTTTGTAAAAAAAGGTTGATATTGATAAAATAAAAAACGTATTTAATAAATAATATTTTACTAAAATTTAAAAAAATAAAAAAGTTAATAATGAAATGGAAACAAATTTTACTCACCATTAGTATTAGTGCAGTTACTACACTTGGTATAATTTTGGCTCACACTGCAATCACTAAAAAAAATAACACTTATGCTGGTCAGCTTAATGGGTTTGTTCCTAGTAACTATAAATATGCAGGATTAGCAGACAATACAACTTCGGGGAATCTCCTTGATTTTACTGTGCCAGCCAAACTAGCATCCCCAACAGTTGTACATATTAAAACCAAAACAAATGCCAAACAGATAAATAATAATTTACCAAAAAATCAACCCAGCAATCCTTTCAGTGATATTTTTGGTGATGATATGATGGAACAGTTTTTTGGTGGCAGAAGACAGGGAATTATTCCCGAACAAAAAGCAAGTGGATCGGGTGTAATAATTAGTGATGATGGCTATATTGTAACAAATAACCATGTAGTTGAAAATGCAGATGAGATTACGGTTACACTGAGTAATAAAAAAAACTATAAAGCAAAAGTAATTGGCACAGATGCTTCTTATGATTTATCGGTTATTAAAATTGAAGCTGCTGGATTACCATTTTTATTATATGGAAATTCAGATGAATTAAAAATTGGTCAATGGGTGTTGGCTATTGGTTACCCATTAAATTTAGAAACAACAGTAACTGCTGGTATCATTAGTGCCAAAGCGAGAACGCTTGGTTTAAATAAGGATAAGAAAGGCAACATAAATACTGGAGTAGAATCGTTTATACAAACTGATGCTGCCGTAAATATGGGCAATAGCGGCGGGGCTCTAATTAATACAAATGGAGAGCTTATAGGTATAAATTCAGCCATAGCTTCCCCTACTGGATACTACTCCGGTTACTCGTATGCTATTCCTGTTAATATTGTAAAAAAAGTTATTGATGACCTGATTAAATTTGGAACCGTACAAAGAGGATTTTTAGGAATAACTTTTATAAATGCAAGCGATTTGAATGAGGCCGAAAAAAAGCGATTAAGTATTCCTACAGGTTTAGAAGGAATTTATATATCTGATGTATTTAAAGATGGCGGCGCTTATGAAGCAGGTATTAGAAAAGGGGATGTTGTTAAAAAGATAAGCGATAAAGAAATTACTAGTGGTGGCGAAATTGAGGGCTATATCAGTAGACTAAAACCAGGTGATAAAATACCAGTTACTTACACAAGAAATGGCAAAGAGAATACAACTTTGGTTACCCTGAAAAATAAAGCAGGTAATTATGAAATTGTAAAAACTGAAGAGACGCTGGAAAAACTAGGTGCTGATTTTAGTACTATGGATTCGAAAAAAGCAAAAGATTACGGCGTTACTGGAGGAGTAATTGTAAAAAAGATAAATGAAGGTGCGCTAAACGATCAAACTAGGATGAAAGATGGCTTTATCATTTTGAAAATAAATGATAAAGAAATAAAGAGCATAGATGAAATGAAAGCTGTTGTAGGAAAAAATAAAAATATTACCATCACCGGATTTTATCCAGGTTATGATGGCATATATGAATATCCTATTTCTTTAGAGGAAGAATAATAAAATATTTTAAATAAAAAGGACATTCTAAATTGGATGCCCTTTTTTATTTATTTTCTACCATTGCTTTATTGATCTTAATTAAAATTTTGTAACACCAAAATTAAGGACTGCCTTTTGTAATTGAACATTACAAATATTTTGCCCTCAACAATGTACCTTTGTGGTTGTTATACTTTATCATGAAACAATTTACAGTTCCCATTATTTACCGTAGTCCGTTAATTGCTGCTATAAAAAATAAACGCAAAGGACTTGATAAATTGAAAAAAGATTTTAGTGCTACCCTACTTGATTTTGGTTCGATACAAATTTACCTTGCTCGCCATTTTGGATTTTGTTATGGAGTAGAAAATGCAATAGAGATCGCTTTTCGTACTATAGAGGAGAATGTGGGTAAGCGCATTTTTTTATTAAGTGAAATGATTCACAATCCTCAGGTAAATGCCGATTTGCTAAAAAAAGGGGTTCAGTTTTTACAAGATACAAATGGAAATCAAGTTATTCCTTTTGAAACTTTATCTAAAGATGACATTGTAATTATTCCTGCGTTTGGTACTACGTTGGCTATTGAAAAAAAACTTACTGAAATTGGTATTTCTTCACATACTTATAATACTACTTGTCCCTTTGTAGAAAAGGTTTGGAACAGGAGTGAGCAGATTGCTAAAAATAAATATACCGTAGTGTTACATGGTAAACCTACGCATGAAGAAACGAGAGCTACTTTTTCTCATACATCTGCACATACGGCAACAATCATTGTAAAGAACATGGAAGATGCCATCGCTTTAAGTAAATATATTACTGGCGATAAAAATGGGGATAGTTTCAGCGCAGAATTTGCGGACAAGTGCTCATATAACTTTGATATTACCAAAGATCTTGATCGTATTGGTGTTGTTAATCAAACAACGATGCTGGCAAGTGACACTCAGAAAATTTCTGATTTTCTAAAAGCCGTAATGTTAAAAAAATATAGTTTGGATGATAGCAACATTGAAGAACGATTTGCTGACACCAGAGACACTTTATGCTATGCCACACTCGACAATCAATCGGCTGTGTATGGATTACTTGATATAGAAGCAGACTTAGCCATTGTAGTTGGGGGTTACAATAGCAGCAATACCGCCCATTTGGTAGAATTATGTGAAGCAAAATTGCCTACTTATTTCATTAATGATGAAGAAAAGATAATTTCAAAAAAATCGATATGCCACTATTATAATAAAACTGAAATAACAACTACAGATTTTCTTCCCAAAAAAAATACATTAAAAATATTAATGACTAGTGGAGCAAGCTGTCCTGATGCTTTGATTGAAGGTGTTATTAATAAATTAATTTCATTTTTCGATACGTCCACTACAACCGAAGAATTAATAAAAAATTTAAAAAAATAATCCCCTAAATTGAAGACCTATTTTACTTGAATATCTAAATTTTGAGATTACTACTTTGTATTATTTATTATTTAACCATATAAAAATTTGATGTTTTAGTAGATTGCCCATCATTGATTTTTAGCATGTATTGTACGTCGTAAAAACTAATGTAGACTTTAGTTTGTACATAGTTTCGTTTTTGAAAGATAGTTTTTGAAAAAATATATAAAACGAGATTATTGCAGCTTTTCTGTTGTTAATTGGGTGGCAATGTCTAATTGCTGATCTATACTTAAAAAAGTATTGTCAATTTCAATTGCATCAACTGCTTTACGTAAAGGACTTATCTCCCTATTAGAATCTGTATAGTCGCGCATTTCTAGATTGGACTCAACTTCTTCTATTGTAATATTTGGGTTTTTATTAAATAATTCAACAAACCTTCTTTCAGACCTTACGGTAATATCAGCTATCATAAATATTTTCAGCTCTGCATTAGGAAAAACGGTAGTGCCAATATCTCTCCCATCCATAACGATTCCTTTTTTTTCGCCAATTTTTTGTTGTTGAGCTACTGCAAATGATCGTACTTCCTTAATGCTAGCCACCTCACTTACTTTTTTAGCTATTACTAAATTTCTAATCAAATACTCCACATTTTCGTCATTTAAATAAATTTCCGACTGTTGGGCATGATCATTAAATTTAAATTCAATTGTAATATTATTCAATGTACTTATTACTTCAGCTGTGTTTGTACAGTCTATGTGATTGCGTAAAAAATGTAAAGTAACGGCACGGTACATAGCGCCACTATCTACATAAACATACCCAAGCTTTTTTGCCAGCTGTTTAGCCAGGGTACTTTTACCACATGCAGAGTAGCCATCTATTGTGATGATAATATTATTCATGATTATAAAATTCAATAAAACTATGCAATAATAAAAATTAAATAGTTGTATATTAATACAACTATTTAATTAATGACTATTTTATGTAGTTACTACTATGCTTCAGATTTTTTTTCTTTTTTCTTTTCTTCTTTTTTTAAAATAAATTTAATTTTTTCACCTGTTTCATCTAATTCAGCAAGCATCACATCACCATTTTTTATATTCATATTTAAAATCTCTTCTGCCAATGGATCTTCCAGATATTTTTGTATGGCGCGGTGTAGTGGTCTTGCTCCAAACTGTGCATCATGGCCTTTTTCGGCAATAAAAATTTTAGCTGCAGGGCTCAATTCCATAAATAAACCTAAGTTAGTTAAGCGTTTGGATACACCTTGCATTACGATATCAATAATTTCAAAAATATTGTCCTTACTAAGTGAATTAAATACAACCACATCATCAATTCTATTTAAAAACTCGGGACTAAAAGTACGTTTCAAAGCTTTTTCAATTACTGCTTTATTATTTTCATCTACATTTTCCATTCTGTTGGCAGTAGCAAAACCTACGCCATCGCCAAAATCTTTCAGTTGACGAGCACCAATATTAGATGTCATGATGATCATGGTATTTTTAAAATCTACTTTTCGTCCCATTCCATCTGTTAGTTGCCCATCGTCTAATACCTGTAATAATATATTATAAATATCTGGATGTGCTTTTTCAATTTCATCAAGTAGAATTACACAATAAGGTTTACGACGCACTTTTTCTGTTAGTTGCCCACCCTCTTCATAACCTACATATCCCGGAGGTGCACCTATCAAACGACTTACGGTAAATTTCTCCATGTATTCACTCATATCAATCCTTATTAGTGAATCATCGCTGTCAAACATATGCCTAGCGAGTGACCGAGCTAATTCTGTTTTACCTACGCCTGTTGGACCTAGGAAAATAAAAGTGCCAATTGGTTTTTTAGGATCTTTTAGCCCTACCCTATTGCGTTGTATCGCTTTTACTACTTTTGAAATGGCTTCATTTTGTCCTACTACGGCTCCCTGTAAATCGACGGCCATCCGGCGTAATTTTTCTGTTTCTGCCTGCACCATTCTTTTAACAGGAATACCCGTCATCATACAAACCACTTCGGCAATATCCTCTTCTTCAATAGGAAAACGTTTTTGTTTGCTTTCTTCTTCCCAGGTATTTTTTGCAATCTCCATATCTTCTTGCAAACGTTTTTCTGTATCCCTTAAAGAAGCAGCCTCTTCAAATCGTTGACTTTTTACTACTTTATTTTTTTTCAGTTTAATATCTTCTATCTTTTTTTCTAGGTCAAGAATTTCTTCTGGAACGTTAATATTTTTAATATGTTTTCTAGCTCCCACTTCGTCTAGTACATCAATTGCTTTATCGGGCAGTAATCGATCGGTCATATAACGATCGCTCAGTTTTACGCAGGCTTCAATAGCTTCTTGGCTATAAGTTACGTTATGATAATCTTCGTATTTACTTTTAATATTATTTAAAATTTCAATAGTTTCTTCTACTGAAGGTTGTTCTACAAGTACTTTTTGAAAACGACGATCGAGTCCTCCATCTTTCTCAATATGCATACGATACTCATCTAAGGTAGATGCGCCTATGCATTGCAGCTCGCCTCTTGCCAATGCAGGCTTAAAAATATTGGAAGCATCTAATGACCCACTGGCACCACCGGCACCTACGATGGTATGTATTTCATCAATAAATAAAATTACATCCCTATTTTTTTCTAGTTCAGTCATGATGGCTTTCATCCTTTCTTCAAACTGGCCGCGATATTTTGTACCGGCAACCAATGCAGCTAAATCTAAGCTAACCACTCTTTTATCAAACAAAATTCGAGACACTTTTCGTTGTACAATTCGCAAAGCCAATCCTTCTACAATAGCTGTTTTACCAACGCCTGGTTCTCCTATTAAAATGGGATTATTTTTTTTCCGACGAGATAAAATTTGAGAAACCCGTTCAATTTCTGTTTCTCTACCAACAATAGGATCTAAAGAACCATTCTCTGCAAGGCGGGTAATATCTCTACCAAAATTATCGAGTACAGGTGTTTTTGTTTTGGGTTGGCTAGTTGTACCTGGGCGTTGAGATTTAGAGGTCCCATATTGTTTTCTATCCTCATCAAAATCTTCTTCTCCCTCATCATTAAATTCGGCTGCAGGTGGATTACGGGATACAAAACTTAATTCATTTTTAAATATATCATAATCTACATCAAACTGATTTAAAATTTGAGTTGCAATATTTTCTTTATTTTTTAAGATAGAAAGCATTAAATGCTCACACTCAACCTGGGGGCTTTTATGCGCCTTAGCTTCCAACACTGTAATTCGAATTACTTTTTCCGCCTGTTTGGTTAAAGGAAGAGAATTAATATTCGCAATATTTTTCCCCGTTTTATCTTTAACAGCAATTTCTATTTCTTTACGTAGTTCGAAGATATCAATATTAAGAGATTTTAATATTTTAACAGCTGCATTTTCTCCATCTCTGATTAAACCCAATACCAAATGTTCTGTTCCAATAAAATCATTACCTAATCTTAATGCCTCTTCTCTGCTATAAGAGATGACCTCTTTAACCTGTGCTGAAAAATTATTATCCATTTTATATCTAATTTAACTTATACAATAATAACGCTTATTTTAAAGAAATAGTTTGCTGCCGTGCATAAATGTTAATATGTTAAAAAATGGGAACTCGACATTTCCCTTCATTTTAGCTATTTTTAATATTTTTGTACTTGTTAAACTGCAGCTACCTAATTGCTTTATCAAAAATATTTTACTTAACACTTGATATTTTGTAAAGCCCAGATAACAAATTTTCCTTTACTTTACAAAGTAACCTAAAACAATAAAATATAACCTAACCTAGTGAACTTCAAAATAGATACCAAAGAGAGATTTACTGTTATTACACCTGAAGAAATGCATTTATCTGTTAATATGACAGACGAATTGAACAAATTGTTGCTGAACTACCTACAAAAAGGCAGACCACATGTTATTTTAAAAATGGATATTGTACAGGTTATAGATGAAGAAATGGCTGAAAATTTACTCAAAATTCAACAGCAATTTTATGAGCAAAAAAAATCTTTTGTAATCTGCAACCTACAAAAAGATGTGGTACAATTATTGGAGCAAAAAGGACTTTTGGAATTTATGAATGTAACTCCTTCTGAATCTGAAGCATGGGACATAGTTCAGATGGAAGAGATTGAAAGAGAAACGCTAGGCGACGAATAAATGAATAGGGATTAAGCAGCAATTAAATAGCTTGTGTGGTCTTTATAATATCTACCACCCTTAAAAAAAAGATACCAACAAAAAATAATTGTTAAACCCAAAAATTTGCTAGCCTTAACTATATTAGGAAATAACTCTGCGATTCCTTCTTTTAACAGAAGTGCAACTGCACAAGTTTTACAAACCCAGCATGAAAGTTTTTTAATTGACTGTGCAGAAGGGACACAAATGCAACTTTCTAAATACAAGGTAAAGCGCAGCAGAATAAATCATATTTTTATTTCTCATTTACATGGTGATCATTATTTTGGTTTAATTGGTTTACTTACAAGTATGAGCCTGCTTAACCGTACACAGGTGCTACATTTACATGCACCTCCCGAGCTAGAACAGCTTATTAGTTTACAACTAAATTTTGCTTCTACGCATCTTTCCTACCCCCTACATTTTCATCCCATATTTAAGGAAGGGGTAATTGTAGATGGGAAAAACATGACCGTATCCTGCTTTACGGTACAGCACCGTATCGCATGCTGGGGATTTTTATTTAAACAGAAAAAAAATCCTAGGAAATTAGACCCTGATAAAGCAAAGATTTATGAAATACCAGCAGCTTTTTATGAAAAATTGCAACAGGGCGAAGATTATGTAACTAAAAAAGGTATTACTGTGCCCAATAAAGAAGTAACACTTCCTGCAACTAAGCCTAAGAGTTATGCCTATTGTGCCGATACCATCTATGATGAAACTATTGCCGAAAAAGTAAAAGGAGTAGACTTACTTTATCATGAAACTACCTATCTAAAAGATTTACATGAAAGAGCTGCAGCTAGGTATCACAGCACGACTATACAGGCAGCAGCCATTGCAAAAAAAGGAGTTGTAGAAAAATTATTAATTGGACATTTTTCCTCAAAGTATGAAACACTTGATGCCTTTTTACAAGAGACAAAGGAAGTTTTTGAAAATACGGAGTTAGCAATAGAGGGAGTTAGCTATATTATCTAAATCATTCTTTTATTTTTATAACGGTATTATATCCATCTGCCATTATCCAGATATAAAACTCAGCAAACCACTTACGCCAGGCCTGTTCATCATGATTGCTTTGTGTATCTATTAAGGAATAAACCATTGCGGATGATTTTTTTCCTAATATTTCCTGTACATCTTTTATGTTTTTTATATAATCTTTGCCTTCTTTTTCGCCAGCATAAAAGAAAAATTTACTATTAATTTTTGCAGCCAACGAATCGGTTAATAATTTTATGTCTGGGGCAATCCAAAAAGCGGGAGAAAAAATTCCTGCCTTTCCAAAAATTGCTGGATATTGAAGCATGGCATAATAACTAATCAATCCCCCCATAGAACTTCCTGCAATAATTGTATTTTCTTTAGATGAAAGTGTTCGATATTTTTTATCAACAGAAGGCTTCAGGTTTTCTACTATAAATTTAAGATACTGATCGCCTTCGCCAAATTGTTGAAAATAAAAGGGATTATATTCATTCATTCGTTTTGGCCCATTATCAATAGCCACAACTATGCAAGCCGGTTTTCCTAATTTGATCAGGCTATCCAAACATTCATCCACACCCCATTCGCCAAAGGCCGAAGTAAAATCATCAAAAATATTTTGGCCATCTTGCATATACATAACAGGATAATTATTGTTATTTTTTGCGTATCCTTCTGGTAAGTATATCCAGATGCGTCTTGACCTATTAAGTTGGGGAATAAAAAATGCCGTATCCATTATTTGCACCTGACTACTTGCGGTATGTAATTTGGGCATTGCTACAAAATCATCTTTCCATGCCTCAATATTTAGTTCAATAGTTGTGTCCGATTGTAATGTAAGTGATCGATTTGTTATTCCTTTTCCACTAGGTAGGCACTCTACTTTTTCCCATCCTCCTCGGGTACATTTAAATTCGTAATCACCACCTGGCAAGTCTATTGTAATATTATTATTAGCAGCAGAAAAAAAATAATTTCTATTAGCAGGATTCCATTCATTAAAATTTGAGGCAATAAAAATGGTATCCTTATTATGTTGCAGCGGAACCTGACTTAATTTAAATACAACTTTAAATTGTGCATCACTCCAATAAAAAGTGATTAAAAGAAAGAAGGTGCACAAAAAATATTTCATTACATATTTATTTATTCAGGTAGGATTTAATTTTTTGATGCACGCCATTACTTAAGGGTACTAGTGGCAATCGCAATACATTTTCTATTAATCCCAGTTCATATAAAAATGCTTTTACGCCTGCTGGGTTATTTTCTGCAAACAGCAGATCATTTCCTTCTAAGCATTTATAATGCAGTGGGCGAGCAGAAGCGAAGTCGTCTCTTAAGCAAAATCTAACCATATCAGAAAAGTTTTTTGGAAAGTTATTTGCAGCAACACTAATCACGCCATCCATGCCGCAGGCAATTAGTGGCAGGGTTAAATGATCGTCGCCACTTACCACTAAAAAATTATCGGGTCTATCCCTAAGAATATGCATGCATTGAACCATATTACCGCTAGCTTCTTTTATACCACAAATATTTTCTATTTCATTTGCTAAGCGTAAAGTAGTTTCTGCAGTAAGGTTACTTCCTGTTCGTCCAGGTACATTATATAAAATAACAGGTTTAGGACTTGCACTAGCAATATTTTTATAATGTTGAAAAATACCTTCTTGAGAAGGTTTATTATAATTAGGGCTTGCGCTTAAAACGGCAATAGCTTTATCAAGCGGAAAAATTTGCAAATTTTCCATAATTTCCTTTGTATTATTACCGCCAATACCAACTACTATTGGCACTCTCCCGTTTATTTTTTCATAAGTATAATTGATGATATCAAATTTTTCGGTGGTATCCAATGTTGGGGTTTCGCCTGTAGTACCTAGTGTAACGATATATTCAATACCGTTGTTGATGATAAAATCTATTAAATTTCCCAAGGCATCAAAATCTACTTCCATGGTAGATTTAAATGGAGTTACTATCGCTACGCCGGTGCCTTGTAGTCTTGATCGCAAATTCATAATATAATTTTTAGTGAAGTTATTGAGAACTGTTGAATTAAAGCAAAAGAAAAAGTCTCCAATACAATCTATTGAAGGGTTTTACGGACCGAACGGCTATTCACCTACAAGCGCATTAGAATAATTCACGAATAAGCAATTTACCTTCTTTTCCGATCCTGATGGTCTTCCTATTGAATTGTATAAAATTTAGTGCAAATTCTATATATTTGTCATAACCAAATTAAATAGTATGAAAAAATTAGTATCAGTTTTTTTTATGTCAACTTTATTATGTGCATGTAACAATGAAAATGAGAAAAAAGAACAAATCGAAAATGACAATGTTAAATTTTATAGCCGGGTATGGGAAGTTGCTATTAATGAAGGCAGAGTTAATATTTTAGATACTGCGTATGCTATAGATGTAGTTTTACATTCTGTTCCTGAAATTAAAGGAAAAGATAGTGTTAAAGCTTACTATGCGAACTATGTAAGCGGCTTTTCTAATAGAGAATTTATTGTTAAAGAAATTTTTGCTAAAGGAGACAAAGTAGTAAAATATTGGCAATTTAAAGGACTACACTCAGGTACTTTCTTTGGCATTCCTGCAACAGGGAAATCAGTTGACGTAATAGGGTGTACTATTGCTAAAGTTGTTGCTGGAAAAATAGTTGAAGAACAAGATTTTTTCGACAACTACGCTTTCTTACAGCAAATTGGAATTATACATTAATAGTATAAAATAATTTATAATAAAAAAGGGGGCCTCTTTTAGAGACGGCCTTTTTTGTTTATTCTATCATCTAATTGGGTGGTTATTGAATTTAAATAATCAATATCTTCTTGTTCACATAAAATGGAGTGTTTTGACGAGTATGGTGTGTTGTTAAATTGAGTATTTCTTCCCAAACTGACCTAAAAGAGGGTAAAAAGTGTGTAACCACAGTGTAATAGAGGTATAGACACGAACATAATACATTGAAAATAAATGAATTATGTTCAATTTTGCGGACCGGACGGGACTCGAACCCGCGACCTCCGCCGTGACAGGGCGGCATTCTAACCAACTGAACTACCGATCCAACTATTTTAAGATTTATCTATATAAACTCATCCGTTTTTTACGGACCGCAAAGATAGGTTGCTTATTTTTCTACTCCAAAATTTTTATAAAAAAATTGTAACCCGTATTTTTACAATCTATCTTACTCACTTTAGCTAATCAAATAGCATTAAATTGTTAACTTAAACCCTAAAAAAAACATGATTGAGTTAAAAAAACGACAATTCCTCGACTTTGAAAAACCGATCAAAGAACTTTACGACCAAATAGAACAACTTAAAATAACCTCGGAAAAGTCGAAAACGGATATGAGTGGCGCTATGGCGATGCTTGAAGAGAGAATTATTGAAACAAAAAAACATATTACGGCCAATGTAACCCCTTGGCAAAAAGTGCAGCTAAGCCGCCACCCCGATAGACCATATACAATAAAGTACATTGTAAATATGTGTACCAACTTTATTGAGATGCATGGCGATAGGAATGTAAAAGACGATAAGGCCATGGTAGGCGGATTTGCTCAGTTAGGCGGCGAAACGGTAATGATTATAGGACAACAAAAAGGTACTAATACCAAAACTAGACAATTACGCAATTTCGGAATGGCTAATCCCGAAGGATACCGCAAGGCATTACGACTAATGAAACTTGCTGAAAAATTTAATAAACCAGTTATTACCTTAATTGATACGCCAGGCGCTTACCCGGGTTTAGAGGCTGAAGAAAGAGGACAAGGAGAAGCAATAGCTAGAAATATTTATGAAATGATTCGACTTAAAGTTCCGGTAATTTGTGTAGTTATTGGCGAAGGTGCTAGCGGCGGCGCATTAGGTATTGGAGTTGGCGACAAAGTGTTTATGATGGAGAACACCTGGTATACCGTAATATCGCCAGAAAGTTGCAGTAGTATTTTATGGCGTAGTTGGGATAAGAAAGAAACAGCAGCTGAGCAATTGCGCCTTACAGGAAAAGATATGCTTGGCTTTGGATTGGTAGATGGCGTAATTCCTGAGCCTTTAGGTGGCACCCATTGGGATTACCAGGGCGCTGCCAATATTTTAAAAGACTATTTATTGCCTGTAATAAAAGAATTAAAAGCAATAGACCCAGATGAAAGAATTAATCAACGGATTGAAAAATTTGGTAAAATGGGTTTTTGGGAAGAAATACCCGAAAATTCTTAACCCATTTTTTCTAATTCGTCTTTAAAAAATCACGAAGTGTTAAGTTAAAAAATTTATATGCTAAAAATTGGAGTCATAGGAGCTGGTCATTTGGGAAAATTTCATTTATCCAACTGGGCCGCAATTGATGGGGTGCAATTAGTTGGATTTACTGATATAGATGATGCAAATGCTGAACAGGTTACCCTAAAATATCAGATACCCCGATTTAGTGATGTTGAAAATCTAATTGACGCATGCGATGCTTTGGACATTGTAGCACCTACTTCCCTCCATTTTGAACTTTGCGAGCTGGCCATTAAAAAAGGTAAACATGTATTTGTAGAAAAACCTTTAGCCAACACCATGGAAGAGGCTAAAACATTAGTAAAACTAGCTAAGGAAGCTAATATTAAATTTCAGGTAGGGCATGTTGAAAGATTTAACCCCGCTTTTCTGGCATTAAAAGACCAGGTTTTACACCCCATGTTTATTGAAGTTCACCGCTTGGCTCAGTTTAACCCACGCGGTACAGATGTGAGCGTGATATTAGATCTTATGATTCATGATATTGATATTATTTTAAGCTTGGTAAAAAGTAATGTCAATTATATAAGTGCAAATGGTGTTGCTGTTATGAGCGACACACCTGATATTGCTAACGTAAGAATAGAGTTTGATAATGGCTGCGTTGCCAATCTTACAAGTAGCCGAATATCTATGAAGAAAATGCGAAAAATGCGCTTATTTCAAAAAGATGCTTATATAGGTATTGATTTTTTAGAAAAGAAAACTGAAATCATTAGACTAAATATACCCGGCGATCGCAATGTTTTTACTTTTGATATAGATACCAATAATGGAAAAAAAACAATTGCTATTGCTAATCCTCCGGCAATGGAAGTGAATGCAATTAAAATGGAACTCGAAGAATTTAGAGATGCCATTGTTAACAATACAGAAACACCAGTAACCGTGGTAGATGGATTTCGTGCCATGGATGTGGCCCACCAAATTTTAGGAAAAATTAAAAATGCTACCCATCAATAATACGGTAAAAGAGTTTATTATTTATTAGGTGCACCTACAGATAAGGGGAAAAAAATTGGTGCTACTTATTTTTTAATTAATCATCTTGTTGAACTTTATGCCGGAAGTAATTTACTACTTGACTTTGAAGGCAGTGACATAAGCAGTGTCGCATCTTTTTACAGGCAATTTTCACCCGATGAAAAAAAGTATCAGCTTATTACTATTAATAGGCTGCCTTTTTATTTGCGCTGGTTTAAATAGTATTATTAGTTAACCATCCTTCAACAACACTTCCTCAAGCTCAATAGAGGCTGACAACTTTTAAATTGCAGTATTACCTAAAATTAATTCAGCCAGTTGTAAATCCTGTGGCTGTGTTATTTTAAAATTATTCTCCTCACCTTCCACTAAGTGCACTTTCAGTCCAAAAGCTTCTACAACAGCAGCCTCATCCATAAATTTATCTATATAATCAATTTGGTATGCTGGGATTAAAATTTTACTATGAAAAGTTTGCGGAGTTTGCACCTGTTTTACAGCAACTCTTTCTAATGCTTCATTTCCTTCCTCTGTAATTAAACGTAAACTATCCTTACTATCAATAACTGGAATTGCCGATCCGCTTTCTATGGCTGTATCGTAACATCGTTTAATTAAATCTATGCTTACCAAGCAACGCACGGCATCATGAACAAAAATAATACACTCTTCCTGTATCAATTTTAATCCATTTTGTACCGAATGAAATCTTGTCCTGCCGCCAACTGCAATTTGTATTCGGCTGTAATCAAAAAAAGCATCAATAATCGACTGCCCTTGGGCCACATGGTCTTCTGGCAACACAAGAATAATTTTCAAATCATGGTATGACAGTAAAAAACTTTTAATAGTATAATACAAAACAGGCTTGCCTTGTAACAATAAAAATTGTTTAGGTATTGAAGTGTTCATCCTGCTTCCGGTTCCTCCGGCAACAATAATGGCGTTTTTTTTCATAGTTATTTAACTATCTGCACTATGAGTAATTTTTTATTAAAAAGTATTAACCAAATGTTACAAAAATTAATCTTTATAAATGCCTGTAAATTTTTCTCCCTCACTTGTTTTCATTGCCCTATACATACCAGCACTATTAAAAACCATGGCAACATTTCCATGTGCATCAACCCCAATCATTCCGCCTTCGCCATTTAATTTTACTAATTTAACATGTACTACTTCATGTATGGCTTCGGCTAAACTCATCCCTTTATATTCTATTAAACAACTTACATCATATGAAGCAACAGCACGAATAAATGGCTCGCCGTGACCGGTACAGCTTATTGCGCAAGTTTTATTATTAGCATAGGTGCCTGCGCCAATTAATGGGCTATCGCCAATACGGCCATATTTTTTATTAGTCATACCCCCAGTACTAGTAGCACCAGCAATATTTCCATTTTTATCGCAGGCAACTGCACCAACGGTTCCAAATTTTTTATCTTTCATCAATTCTTCCACACCAGTATGTGTATGATCGAGTGAATAATTATCACTGTCTCTAATTTGTTTCCATTGGTCATATCTAAACTGAGAAAAAAAATATTCATCAGGTTCTAATTTAATTCCTTGTTTTATAGCAAAATCATTTGCTCCTTTGCCACTTAAAAAAACATGATTGCTGTTAAGCATAACTTCTGTTGCCAGTACTATAGGATTACGCACATTTCTGATACCTGCAACAGCGCCCGCCAACAAATCCTTTCCGTTCATTATTGCTGCATCCATTTCCTGCAAACCTTTTTTAGTAAAAACAGCCCCTCGCCCTGCATTAAATAATAGATTGTCTTCTAAAATAACAATAGATGCTTTAACTGCGTTAACTGCCGAACCTCCTTCTTCTAATATCTTATAACCAACTGCCAGTGCATCTTCCAGACTACTAATATATGCCTGCTCCAAAACCGAAGTCATATCCTCTTTTAAGATAGTGCCTGCTCCTCCATGAATAGCTAATGAAAATTCTTGCATATACGTAAATGGTTATTTATTATTACTCAAAATTATCTAATTTATCTACATAAACCATCCATAATTTTAGTTAGCTCAATAAAATGAAGCTAAATTCAAGTAGCTATCTAATTATAAAAAATGTAATTACCAATATTTAGGATATGATATCTTTTTGTTTTAAGAACCCCGCAGAATAAAAAAAATGAAAGGAGTAATAAAAATTAAGATACCAATTTTTTACATTCCGTTATTAGTCTCCCTTTATCAATAGCAACAGTACCCACTTCTTCGCAAACTAACCCTCCGGCAATATTAGCCATTTCGGCCATAATTTTAACGTCATTAGTAGCAGCAAAAACCAATGCAGCAATAGCTATTACTGTATCTCCAGCACCACTAACATCTGCTATACTTCGTATATGCGTTGGAATAATAACTGCCTGATTATCTTGTTGATAAAAAACTCCCTGCTCAGATAAAGTAATTAATGAAATGCGGTGTTTAAGTTTATCCTGTAACAAAAGATGTATATCTTTAAGTACATTGATATTCATTTCTTCGCATAAAATATTTAATCCTTCTTTAACTTCTTTAAGGTTGGGTTTAAAAATATCAACTCCTTGATATGCGAAGAAATTTTTTCGTTTAGGATCAACTGCAGTAAGGATTTTATTTTTTTTACATAAAGTTATAATTCGCTTAATAGTATTTTCGGTAAGTACCCCTTTATTGTAATCTTCTATAATTACAAGGTTTGGATTTTCAGTAGCAATATAATTTTCAAATGCGAACAGCAGCTTCTCTTCATCCGTTGCGATCATATCCGTTGTTATTTCAGCATCAAGGCGCATCATATGCTGATTTCGACTGATGATACGAATTTTGTTGGTAGTGATTCGATGTTCACTTTGCACCAGGTATTGAGTATTGATATTATTTACCTTAAGTAATTCAGTTAATTGATCTCCATTCTTATCTTTACCCAAAACACCAATCATGCTTACTTGTGCACCAAGCGATATAAGATTTAAGGCAACATTACCTGCACCACCGATTCGATGCTCTTTTTTGCTTAATGCAACAACAGGTACTGGTGCCTCCGGAGAAATGCGATCAACGTTGCCCCACCAATAAGTATCGAGCATTACATCGCCTATTACGGCAACTTTTAGTTGTGTAAACTGATGAAATAATTTATCAAAATCGATAACGGTCATAAATTATTAATCTTTTTTCTGGTTTCCTATTGAAAGATAGTAAACAGGAATCCCTAATAGAACGATTCCTAATCCAATGCCTGCATAAACTGGTTTTATAATTATTAGAAACACACAAAACACCAATGCCATAATTATATATACCGCGGGCAGAAGTGGGTAACCAAAGGCCTTATATGGTCTTTCTGCATCGGGCCTTGTTTTTCGTAATTTAAAAATGCCTATAATAGTGATGGCATAAAACAATACAACTACAAATGCAATCATATCTAGCAAGTCGCCGTATTTACCACTCAGACAAAGAATAGAAGCCATTACAAATTGTGCCCACAAAGCATATTCAGGCACAGCATATTTGTTTAATGTGGCAGCTTTTTTAAAAAATAATTTATCTATAGCCATAGCATTGTATACTCTAGCTCCGGCCAATATCAATCCATTATTACATCCAAACGTAGATATCATAATCATGATAGCGATAACGATAGTACCTGCATTTCCAAAAATAGCATGAGAAACTGTTACAGCAACACGATCATTTTCGGCAAATGCAATTTCGTTTAAAGGCAAAACAGATACATACATTAAATTAGTAGCAACATAAATTATCGTAACTATCAGAGTTCCAAAAAATAGGGATAGTCCTATATTTCGTCTGGGATTTTTTACTTCACCTGCAATAAAAGTTACATTATTCCAAGCATCGCTACTAAAGATAGACCCTACCATCGCCGCTGCAATAGCACCAATCATTCCTGTTCCCATAATACCTGTCCAGGATGATGTATCTTTTCCCCATCCCTTCATAGAAAAAGCTTCAGTCCAATTTGCATTCCATATTTCTGTTTTAGCCGCTAGAATAAACCCAAAAATAATTAATCCGAATAAGCTAAATAATTTGGTAGTGGTAAAAACGGTTTGAATAATTTTACCATTTTTAATCCCTTTTGTATTGATAAAGGTTAATAACGCTATTAACAGAATGGCTACAATTTGCGCAGCCGAAATTTGTATAAATTCCAAATCAAATAAAATATTTTTTTCACTTAGAGCAGGAATTATATAAGCTGCAAATTTACTAAAAGCAACCCCTACTGCTGCGATAGTTGCGGTTTGTATTACTGTAAAAAAACTCCAGCCATACAAAAACCCTGCTAGTGGGTTGAAAGCTTCTTTTAAATATACATATTGTCCGCCTGCTTTAGGAAACATGGCACTCAACTCTCCATAACTTAAAGCAGCAGTTAGGGTCATAAAGCCAGTAATAACCCATACGGCAATTAGCCACCCAGTGCTACCCACATTACGGGTAATATCAGCACTCACAATAAAAATACCGGATCCAATCATAGAGCCCGCAACAATCATTGTAGAGTCCAACAAACCTAATGTTGGTTTAAAAGAAGCATTTTGTTCAGCCATGGTTAGTTTATTTTATTTAATATAAAAAGCAAAACATGTAGTTCCATATAGCAACAAGATATAAAAAATGTACGAATTTATACTACTAAAAAGCAGAAAAAAAATAACAGGTCTGGTGTTGAGGTTTCCCAAAAAAAATCTGTAGTTATTTAAACCTAAGATTTTATTACTTTGAAGAGGCTTTCATTTTAGTATTCATGCCTTTAATTACATCATTGGTAATATTTAAGCTGCTATCTTTAAATACCATATAATCTAACCCAGTACCGGTTGTAAAGATGTACATAAATTTTTTATCCTCGTTATATGCTGTTAAAAACTCTTTTAATTTTTTTTGAATATCATCCATTATAATAAAACTTTTTTCATTAAGTTTTTGGCTCAGCTCTTGTTTTTTTGCATCAATTTTTTGTTGTTGGTCAATAAGTTTTCCTTGAAAATCCTGTGCAGATTCTTCGGTAATAGCAGCGCCTCTTTTTAAAAAAGATTCTTTTTGTGCCTGTAATCCCTTGTACCCATTTTCTTGCTCCTGTTCAATTGCTTTCATTTCGGCCTCCAACTCTCTGCGTCTTTCCTTTATAAAAGTTATGTTTTGGTTCAAACTATCAAGCTCTACATAAGCGAGCGGCGGCCTGTTGCCATTGCCACCCTTTGTTAAATAACTACTGCCAAATTTAGCTGCTCCTGTTTCGGATTTTTTACCCAAAAAATTATAATAATATAAATAGCCAACAGCAGCCAACAAAATAATATTTAAAACGAGAGGTAAATTTTTCATCATGCATTTTTATTTGTTGGCAATATACTTACAAACTGTTAGAGGACAATGATTTTGATTATTTTTAGTAAAGGGTTAACTGAATTTATTGACCTAATTATTTTTAATAAGGCCTTGTAAGCTCCTCCAATAAAAATAATATTATATTATTGCTCCGGTCATCTAAATTTGTATATTATTTTATTAAAAATAATATACAAAAAAGTAATGATATTAAAAATACTTACAGTGGCCGGACTAGCAACTTTTGAAATATATGCAGCCATTCCTATAGGTTTTGCCTTTGGCTTATCACCATGGATCGTATTTTTTGCAAGTGTTGTTGGAGGGTTAATTGGTGTATTTGTGGCCGCTTTTTTGGGTGATAAGATCAGAGCATTATTTCATAAAGTAAAACCAACTGAGGAAAATGCTAAAAAAAAGCATCCGGCTATTTTTCGACTTTGGAATAAATATGGTATCATAGGGTTAGGATTTTTAGGTAGTTTTTCTGTAGGAGCACCTATAAGCATAGCAGTTGGCATTGGTTTAAAAGCCGACATCAGAAAATTAATTACCTGGTGCTGCATCGGAGTTGTTGCACGATGCATCGTATTTACCCTTGTTGGTTTTTATGGGTTACAAGTTTTTTAAGTGATATTATATTTTACCAATTAGTATTTTTTATTAACCCCCATTACTTCAATGGTTACCAATAAAAAAGGAGTAATAAACTAATCTTACTCCTATATTAACTTTAAACATTAAATGTTAAACGATTAGATTATTCTTCATCATCAAAGCTCATGGCTTCTTTGGTTGTCATCAACAGTTCGTATTCTTCTTTGCTTCCTACGATCATGTTTTGAAACTCACGTAACCCTGTGCCGGCAGGAATATGATGTCCAGTAATAACGTTCTCTTTTAATCCAAGCATCTCGTCTGTTTTCCCTTGTATGGCAGCAGAGCTTAGCACTTTGGTTGTTTCCTGGAAAGAGGCCGCAGAAATCCAGCTATGAGTGCCTAAAGAGGCTTTGGTAATACCAAGCAACAAAGGCGATGAGGTCGCTGGTGAAGCATCTCTAAACTCGGCTAATTTTTTATCTGCCCTTCTTAAAAATGAATTCTCTTCCCGTATATCACGCAGGGTAACAATTTGACCAGATTTTAATTTTGTGCTATCTCCGGGTTCTACTACAACTTTTTTATCATAGATGTAATCATTCTCGGTATTAAAATCTAAGCGATCTTCTGTATCTCCTTCTAAGAATTTAGTATCTCCAGCATCTTCAATTCTTATTTTACGCATCATTTGGCGAACAATTACCTCAACATGTTTATCGTTTATTTTTACACCCTGTAATCGATAAACTTCTTGAATTTCATTTACCACATATTCCTGAACTGCAAATGGTCCTTTAATAGCTAATATATCAATTGGTGCAGTTTGTCCGTCACTTAGTGCAGCACCGGCTTTTACAAAATCGCCATCCTGTACCAAAATCTGACGACTTAATGGAACTAGATATTTTTTAACCACGCCATCTTTTGCTTCAACAATAATTTCTCTGTTACCACGCTTAATGGCACCAAAAGCAACTACGCCATCAATTTCGCAAACAACAGCAGGATTACTTGGATTACGCGCCTCAAATAATTCGGTAACGCGAGGCAGACCACCGGTAATATCTTTTAGTTTGCTTAATACCCTTGGAATTTTAACTAATACTTGTCCACTTCTTACATCACTACCTTCTTCAACCACAATATGTGATCCTACGGGTAAGTTATATAATTTCTTTTCCTTACCATCAACAATAATAACAGGTAATTTAGTTTTATCTTTTGTTTCAATAACTACTTTTTCACGATGTCCTGTTTGTTCATCCGCTTCATCACGATAGGTAATTCCTTCGATCAAACTTTCAAAATGAATTTTACCATGTACTTCAGCAACAATTACATTATTAAATGGATCCCAAGTACAAATCACATCACCTTTGGTAACTTTTTGTCCGTCTTTAACATTTAGTATAGCACCATAAGGAATATGGGCTGTATTTAATAAACGATCGCTTTTAACATCAATATTTCTTATTTCACCGGTACGTCCAATTACCACATGTATTTTTTTACCGTTATTATCCTCGGTATGCACTGTACGTAGTCCATCAAACTGAATTGTACCATCAAATTTAGCGGGCAATGTTGATTCAACAGAAGCAGACCCAGCCACACCACCCACGTGGAAAGTACGTAAGGTTAACTGAGTACCTGGTTCACCGATAGATTGTGCTGCAATAATACCTACTGCATCGCCACGTTGTGCTAGCATTCCGGATGCGAGGTTTTTACCATAGCATCTAACACAAACACCGCGTTTGCTTTCGCAGGTTAATACAGAACGTATTTCAACAGTTTCAATTCCACTTTCGTCGATAAGCTTGGCCATTTCTGCACTTATTTCTTCTCCTCCACTTATCAATAATGCTTCAGTAACTGGATGAAAAACATCGTGCAATGACATACGTCCTTCAATTCTATCGCTTAAAGTTTCAATAATATCTTCATTATCTTTTAATGCTGAAGTTGCAATACCACGAAGTGTGCCACAATCTTCTTCATTAATAACCACATCCTGACTAACGTCAACTAGGCGTCGGGTTAAGTAACCCGCATCGGCAGTTTTAAGTGCGGTATCGGCCAACCCTTTACGGGCACCATGAGTAGATATAAAGTACTCCAATACACTCAATCCATCTTTAAAGTTGGCAAGGATAGGATTTTCAATAATCTCGCTACCGGATGAACCTGATTTACGAGGCTTAGCCATTAAACCCCTTAACCCAGCGAGCTGTTTAATCTGCTGTTTGCTACCACGGGCTCCACTATCAAGCATCATATAAACTGAATTAAATCCTTGCTTATTTGCGGCTAATTCCTGTATTAATGTTTCGGTTACTTTAGTATCCACACGACTCCAGATATCAATAATTTGATTGTAGCGTTCGTTGTTGGTAATCAATCCCATGTTATAGTTATCCCACACTTCAGCAACTTCTGTTTGAGCATTCTCAACCAGCAGACCTTTAATTTCGGGAATAATCAGATCATTAATGTTAAAGGATAGTCCACCACGGAATGCCATACGATATCCCAATGTTTTAATATCATCCAAAAATTTAGCAGTGATAGGAACACTTGTCCACTTGATAATATCTCCGATAATTTCGCGCAATGCTTTCTTAGTTAATAAAGCATTAATGAATCCTACTGTTTTTGGAACGTGTTGATTAAATATTACACGACCTACAGTTGTTTCAATTAATTTATTTGTTAAACTACCATCTGGATTACGGAAATCAGCTTTCACTTTTATATTGGCATGTAAATCAATCACTTTTTCGTTGTAGGCAATAATTACCTCTTCAGCAGAATAAAAAGATTTACCCTCACCTTTTACAATTTCATCTTTAGTAGATTTTTTACCCTTGGTAATATAATACAATCCAAGTACCATGTCCTGTGACGGAAGGGTGATTGGCGTACCATTTTGCGGGTTTAAAATATTGTGAGAAGAAAGCATTAATAATTGGGCTTCCAAAACAGCAGCACTACTCAAAGGCACGTGAACCGCCATTTGATCACCATCAAAATCGGCGTTAAAGGCCGTAGTTACCAAAGGGTGTAATTGTATTGCTTTACCTTCTATTAATTTTGGTTGAAAAGCTTGAATAGACAACCGATGAAGCGTAGGGGCTCTGTTAAGCATAACTGGGTGACCTTTCAAAATATTTTCAAGAATATCCCAAATGATTGCTTCTTTTTTATCAACCAACTTACGTGCACTCTTTACCGTTTTCACAATGCCTCTTTCAATAAGTTTACGAATAATAAACGGCTTAAATAATTCTGCCGCCATATCTTTTGGTAACCCACACTCATGCATTTTTAACTCAGGACCTACCACAATAACCGAACGACCAGAATAGTCAACACGCTTACCTAATAAGTTTTGACGGAACCGACCCTGCTTACCTTTTAACACATCACTTAATGATTTCAATGCACGTCCACCTTCTGCTTTTACAGCATTTGATTTACGGCTGTTATCAAACAAGGAGTCAATTGCTTCTTGTAACATACGTTTTTCATTACGTAGAATTACTTCGGGTGCTTTAATCTCTAATAATCTTTTTAAACGGTTATTACGGATAATAACTCGACGATACAAATCATTAAGATCAGAAGATGCAAAACGTCCGCCATCCAAAGGAACTAATGGACGTAATTCTGGCGGAATTACAGGAATGTATTGCATAACCATCCACTCGGGGCGATTGTTAATTCTAGTATTTGCATCACGGAAACTTTCTACAACACTTAATCTTTTTAAAGCATCTGCTTTACGTTGTTGAGATGTTTCATTAGCAGCCGAATTGCGTAAATCAAAACTTAACTGATCTAGATCAATACGCTTTAACATATCATGCACAGCTTCAGCACCCATTTTGGCGATGAATTTGTTTGGATCTTCATCAGGTAAATGCTGATTATCTTTTGGTAATGTATCTAATATATCAAGGTATTCTTCTTCTGTTAAAAGATCAGCATATTTCTGTCCTTTATCGGAACGAATACCTGGTTGGATAACTACGTAACGTTCATAATAAACGATGCTCTCTAATTTTTTAGAGCTGGTTCCTAATAAGTACCCAATTTTATTTGGCAAAGATTTAAAGTACCAAATATGAACAACAGGTACAACCAATTTGATATGTCCCATTCTTTCGCGACGTACTTTTTTTTCTGTCACTTCCACACCGCAGCGATCACATACAATACCCTTATAACGGATACGTTTATATTTGCCACAAGCACATTCGTAATCCTTTACCGGCCCAAAAATTCTTTCGCAAAACAAGCCATCTCTTTCAGGTTTATAAGTACGATAATTAATGGTTTCAGGCTTTAAAACTTCACCATAGCTTTTTTCCAAAATACTATCTGGAGAAGCCAACCCAATTGTGATTTGAGAAAATGTTGGCCTTGGACGGTTTTCTTTTTTGAATGCCATATTTGTAGTAGATAAATTTTAAATAATAACTTTTACTAATTCAAAAGTAATAATTCAAAGAATGATTTGATTTAACTTTTGATTTTTGACTTCTTAGTCAAACTTTAAATCTAATCCCAATCCGCGTAATTCATGAACCAGAACGTTAAACGATTCAGGAATGCCGGATTTTGGAATATTATCACCTTTTACAATTGCCTCGTAGGTTTTCGCTCTTCCGATTATATCATCAGATTTAAGCGTTAACAACTCCTGCAAAATGTTAGAAGCGCCATAAGCCTCAAGCGCCCAAACCTCCATCTCACCAAAACGCTGTCCACCAAATTGAGCCTTCCCTCCCAACGGTTGTTGAGTAATTAAACTGTATGGTCCAATTGAACGGGCGTGCATTTTATCATCAACCATATGATGTAACTTAATAATATAGATAATACCAACGGTTGCTTTTTGATCAAAGCGATCGCCAGTTTCTCCATCATATAAATAAGTATGACCAAATTTAGGTAACCCTGCTTTTGTAATTTCGGCATCAATTTCAGCAACGCTTGCACCATCAAAAATTGGTGTTGCAAAACGAACTCCTAATTTTTCGCCAGCCCAACCAAGCACTGTTTCATATATCTGTCCCAGGTTCATACGACTTGGTACACCCAATGGATTCAACACGATATCAACCGGAGTTCCATCTTCCAGGAAAGGCATATCTTCTGCACGAACTATCTTGGCAACAATACCTTTGTTACCGTGACGGCCAGCCATCTTATCACCCACTTTTAGCTTACGCTTAATAGCCATGTAAACTTTTGCAAGTTTTAGTACACCGGCTGGTAATTCATCGCCAATTGAGATGTTGAATTTTTCACGCTTATATCTTCCTAATTCTTCGTTAAACTTAATATTGAAATTATGTAGTAATACATTAATTAGTTGATCTATTTTTTGATCCCCACTCCAGCCAAGAGGATTAACGTTTTGATAATCGATGTTTGCTAAATTCTTCGCGTTAAACTTAGCTCCTTTTCCAATTAACACTTCTCCAAAATTATTACTAACACCTGCGCTGCTCTTATCTTTCAACAAAGTTTGTAATTTGTTGACTAATAATTCCATTAAATCAATTTCATTCTTCTCATGTGTTTTTTCAATCTTATCCATCTGTGCCTTCTCTCTCACCTTTGCATTCTTATCTTTCTTAGCACGTTGAAATAATTTCTTGTCAATGATAACACCTTCTGTACCACTTGATGCTTTTAAAGAAGCATCTTTTGCATCCCCTGCTTTATCACCAAAGATGGCGCGTAATAATTTCTCTTCTGGGGTAGGATCACTTTCGCCTTTTGGAGTTATTTTACCAATAATAATATCACCTTCTTTAACATGAGCACCAATACGAATAATACCATTTTGATCAAGGTCTTTCGTCGCTTCTTCACTAACGTTAGGAATATCTGCTGTCAATTCTTCTTCTCCCAATTTGGTATCTCTTACTTCAATTTCAAATTCAGTAATATGTAATGAAGTAAACAAATCTTCTTTAACTACTTTTTCACTAATCACAATCGCATCCTCAAAGTTGTATCCTTTCCAAGGCATGAAAGCTACTTTCATATTTCTACCCAAAGCGATTTCTCCTCCTTTAGTTGCATAACCTTCGGTTAAAAATTCGCCTTCGCTAACTTTTTGTCCTTTAACAACTGCAGGGCGAAGGTTAATACAGGTTTCCTGATTTGTACGAACAAACTTAGTTAATTTGTAAATAATTAAATCTTCGTCAAAACTTACTAATTGCTGCAGATCACTTCTTTTGTAGCGTACATGAATTTCATTTGCATCCACATATTCAACAACGCCTTCACCATCTGCATGAATTTGGATCCTTGCATCGCGGGCGGCTTTACCTTCCAAACCAGTGCCCACAATTGGGACTTCTGGTTTAATTAATGGTACTGCCTGACGTTGCATGTTAGAACCCATGAGGGCACGGTTAGCATCATCATGCTCTAAGAAGGGAATGAGTGAAGCACTTAAACCAACAATTTGGTTAGGAGCCACATCCATGTATTCCACTTCTGTTTTATCTAAAATTGGGAAATCCCCTGTTTGGCGGCTTTTAATTCTATCATCAACAAAATTTCCTTTAGAATCCATTTCAATATTCGCCTGAGCAATTTTGGCTGTATCTTCTTCTTCAGCACTCAGGAAAGTAATTTTCTTCATATCAGCCTTACCATCAGTAACCTTATGGTATGGTGTTTCAATAAAGCCCATATCATTGATTTTGGCATGTACACAAAGTGTAGATATCAAACCAATATTTGGTCCTTCTGGAGTTTCAATTGTGCATAAACGGCCGTAATGAGAGTAGTGAACGTCACGTACTTCAAAACCGGCACGCTCTCTACTTAAACCTCCGGGTCCTAGAGCGGAGATACGACGCTTATGCGTGATTTCACTTAAAGGATTTGTTTGATCTAAGAATTGCGAAAGTTGTGAAGTCCCAAAGAATGAATTAATAACCGAAGATAAAGTTCTTGCGTTGATCAAATCAACAGGGGTAAACACCTCGTTATCACGTACGTTCATGCGTTCCCGTATAGTACGAGCCATACGGGATAAACCAACACCAAACTGAGCATATAATTGCTCGCCCACGGTACGTACACGACGATTACTTAAATGATCAATATCATCAACTTCACTTTTGCCATTGGTTAACAATACCAATGTTTTAATGATGGCGATGATATCATCTTTGGTTAATACTTTTTTAGTAATAGGAAAATTAAGTCCTAGGCGACGATTAATTTTATAACGCCCTACTTCGCCTAAATCGTAACGCTTATCACTAAAGAATAATTTATCAATAATACCACGAGCAGTTTCATCATCAGGGGCATCAGCACCACGCAATTGTTTGTATATAAGCTGTACCGCTTCTAATTCACTGTTGCTAGTATCTTTATTTAATGTATTGTAGATGATTGCATAATCACCACTCACTTCTTCTTTTTGAATAAAAACGCTTTTAGCTTCCATTTCGATAATCAAAGAAATATTGGATGCATCTAATACAATATCTCTTTCTAAAATAATTTCATTTCTTTCTATAGAAACAACTTCACCAGTATCTTCATCCACAAAATCTTCCACCCAAGTACGCAATACACGTGCAGCTAGTCGTTTGCCTATGCATTTCTCCAAACTTTTTTTATCGGCTTTAATTTCATCAGCCATACCAAATAACTCTAGTATGTCTTTATCAGTTTCAAAACCTATAGAACGCAATAATGTAGTAACGGGGAATTTTTTCTTACGATCAATATATGCAAACATCACATTGTTGATATCTGTTGCAAATTCCATCCAGGCTCCTTTAAAAGGAATTACTCTAGCAGAGTAAATTTTGGTACCATTAGGGTGCACGGACTGTCCGAAGAACACACCAGGTGAACGGTGCAATTGACTAACAACTACCCTTTCAGCGCCATTAATAACAAATGTGCCACGAGGTGTCATGTAAGGTATATTACCTAAGAACACATCCTGAACAATTGTTTGAAAATCAACGTGCTCTTCGTCATTACAGCTAAGGCGTAATTTAGCTTTTAAGGGGACTGCATAGGTTAACCCTCTTTCAATACACTCTTCAATAGTATAGCGTGGCGGATCTACGAAATAGTCCAAAAATTCCAGTACAAAAATGTTACGGGTATCTGTAATAGGAAAGTTTTCCTTGAATACACGGAACAAGCCCTCCACATTACGCTTGTCGGGAGTTGTTTGTAATTGAAAAAAATCTTTAAATGATTGAATCTGGATTCCCAGTAAATCGGGTGTTTCCGCTAAGAATTCAATTTTACCGAAATTGAAACGTTTAGCAGCGGGTGTTTTAGTTGCAGACATATTGTAATTAAGACTTTTAAGTGTGCAGAAGATCCTTTATTTTAGCGTGTTAACGCAACTTTCGTTGCTAACCCTAAATTAAAGGACGGCAAAGGTAGGGATTATTTTTCTATTTATTGATTACGATATACTATTTTTTGAATAATTTGAAGGATTTTTAACTATTACTTAATTTTTAACTTAATTTATTGTTTTTTATGCCCTAAATTTAATAAAAAAGGCTAGGAATCTCTTCCTAGCCTTTAAATTTATTTTAAAGAACTAATTAAGCAACCTCAACATCGGCACCAGCTTCAGTTAATTTTGTTTTAATTTCTTCTGCAGTTGCTTTATCAACACCTTCTTTAACTGGCTTTGGAGCGCCATCAACTAAATCTTTAGCTTCTTTCAACCCTAATCCTGTTAATTCTTTAACGATTTTAACGATCGCTAATTTGTTAGCTCCAGCAGCTTTCAAGATAACATCAAAAGATGTTTTCTCTTCAACAGCAGCAGCACTATCGCCACCACCTGCACTAACAACGACTGCAGCAGCAGCTGGTTCAATGCCATACTCTGATTTTAAAAATTCTGCTAACTCTTGTACTTCTTTTACTGTTAAGCCTACTAAATTTTCAGCTAATGCTTTTACGTCTGCCATAGTGTTTGTTTTTTTCCGGCTTCATGCCCCGTTTTGTGGGGTCCGTCGGAGTGTTTTAAAAAAATTGTTACTTTTTATTTAATGAGCTAATTAACTGGTAGGGCTAATGTGCTAATTTCAAATTATTACAGTTTTAGTTATAACTAAGCCTGTGGTTCTTCAGCTGCAGGTTCTTCCGGAGTAGCTTCTTTTACTACTGGTGTTTCTACTGCAGGTGCTTCGGCAACTGGTGCAACTTCTACAACTTCTGCAACTTCTACAACTTCTGCAACTTCTACAATCGGTTTGGCAAATACTTCAGCCACTGCTTCTTTTGCTGCATCTTTATTTTGTAATGCCCCCAATACACGTTGTATTGGCGATTGCAATAATCCAATTACTTCACCAATTAATTCATTCTTGGTTTTAATTTGGGTTAACGCTTTAAGTTGATCGTTACCTACAAATATATCTCCATTAATGAAAGCAGCTTTCAGCAAAGGCTTTTCGTTGTTGTTTTCTTTACGAAAAGTACTGATGATCATGGCTGGTTCTTTTGGATTTTCGCTAAACATCAAGGCTGTTACCTGATGTAGGGAATCAAAAACACCGCTATATTTTTCAGCATCCAAGCTTTCTAATGCTTTTTTAATAAGTGTATTTTTGGCCACTTTCATTTCCACTTGTTTATTAAAACAATGGTTACGTAATTTGCCAATTTGTGCTACGGACAAACTTTCTGTATCGGTTATGTAAAAGTTATTATATTGAGAAAACTTGCCTTTCAGCACCTCAATCACTTCATTTTTTTCCTGTTTTGTCATATCAATTATTTTTTTTCCTACCCCTCTCTTTACGAGATGATGGGTGAGGTTTTTAGTTTTGAACAGATTTTGTATCAATCGCAATGCCTGGACTCATGGTACTAGCCATACTAACTCCTCTTAAATAAGTTCCCTTAGATGAAGATGGCTTTAATTTAACTACTGCATTAATTAGTTCCTGGCTATTTTCAGCTATTTTTTCAGGTGCAAAACTTACCCTTCCAATAGATGCATGAATAATGCCTACTTTATCTACTTTAAAAGCAATTTTACCACCTTTTAAATCATTGATTGCGCCAGCTACATCATTAGTAACGGTACCAGTTTTAGGATTTGGCATTAAGTTACGAGGACCTAATACTTTACCTAGTTTACCAATTTTAGGCATTACTGATGGTGTGGCAACGATTACATCAATATCTGTCCAACCACCTTCTATTTTAGTAATGAATTCATCTAACCCAACAAAATCAGCTCCGGCTGCAGTAGCTTCGGCTTCTTTATCTGGCGTACATAAAACCAATACTCGTTTTGTTTTTCCTGTTCCATGAGGCAGAGATACGGTGCCACGAATAGCTTGATCAGCTTTCTTAGGATCTACTCCCAATTTAATATGCAAGTCAACAGAACTATCAAATTTTGTTGTGTTTACTTCTTTAACTAAAGTTGATGCCTCCTTTAAGGAATAGGCTTTATTAATATCAACCTTAGTATTTGCTACTTTTCTTTTTTTCGTAATCATTTTTTACAAATTTTAGGTCTCGATCTAATCGAGATAAATTGATATTAATTTTCCCAAGGGGCTTTACCGTCTACTGTTAAACCCATGCTACGTGCAGTTCCTGCAATCATACTCATCGCGCTATTTATTGTAAAAGCATTTAGATCGGCCATTTTATCTTTGGCTATCTCTTCTACCTGAGCCCAGGTAACTTTTCCAACTTTAACACGATTCGATTCTTTACTTCCGCTAGTAATTTTAGCAGCGTCCATTAATTGAATCGCAGCGGGTGGGGTTTTAATGATAAAGTCGAATGACTTATCAGCATAAACAGTAATTAATACAGGAAGCACTTTACCCTGTTTGTCTTGTGTTCTGCCATTGAATTGCTTACAGAACTCCATGATGTTAATACCTTTAGAACCTAAGGCAGGTCCTATTGGAGGTGCCGGATTTGCCTGTCCTCCTTTACATTGGAGCTTGACATAGGCGGTGATCTCTTTTGCCATTTTTTTACTTTTTTTGGTGATAACGTCTAGGCACTGGCCAAGACTCCCAGGTCAATAATATTCGTTAAGAACTATTTTGGGACGGCGAAGGTATGGATTTATTTTAGATTTTTGATTGCCGATTTGATATTTTTTTTAAAATGTAAAGATCCCCCTGAAAGTCAACTATTTAAGGGCCTTAATAATTATTACTTTAGTATTTTTAGATCTAAATCTTGAAAATCGAAGCTAAAATCGGTTAGTGGTGAAATAGCTGCCACTTTAAATTCGGGTATATAATCTTTATCATCTCATTTTAATTTACCCTCATCTATTAACATTCCCAAAGCGGCTGTAGTAAAAGATTTACTGTTGCTTGCAATACCAAATAAAGTATTTTCATCTGCCTTTTGCAGCATTAGCAATGATTGAACGCCATAGGCTTTGGCATGAATAAGCTTACCATCTTTTTTCACTCCTAATACTATACTTGGTAAATCAAAGGTTTATAATGTAAGTGCAGTAAGCGAATCTATTTGCGCAAAAGGGATAATATGGGCTGATGAAGTAAGGGATAAAAATAATAGAAATGATATTGTAGCAAAAATTAGAGAAAAATTTTTAATGAGTTACAATTTTAGTGTACTGGTTATCCCCTCCAAATGTAAACTGTTACCTGATTAAGAATTTTGTTAGCAGCTGTATACTTAAAAAAAGATCTTTACAATACTAAAATACCTTTTGCCTCCATGGTAATCTCTTTCTTAGGTTGTGTTATAGCATCAATTTCTGCTTTAGTCTTCCCTGCATCTTCAGCATAATGTTTAAGCATATCAACTGAGGTTTCTTTAAGTGTAGCAATACCATCAACAACAATTATTTTACCGTTCATAGACAAGGGAACAAAAAAAGAATGGTCTTTCATTTTTATCAACATAGAACCATTATCGGTTTTCATACGCAACCAGCAACCTTCCGATTTACAAACTTCTTTTACTAAGCCAGTTACTTTTATTTGCAAAGTATTTGTGCTTTGTAATTTAGCAGTCAATTCATTTGTTGAGATAGCTCCATCGGCTAAAATTTTTTCACCAAATATCATCCCTTCGTTTGCTTCCCCTTTGGGTGGCTGTGCCAATAAAATAAAACCTAAAAATAAAGCGGGTAATAATAATAATATTTTTTTCATGGCAATAAATTTAATTTTAAAAAAGCCACTTTGTAAAGTGGCTATATAATTTAAACAACTTTTTCAACCTGCATATAACTAAGCTCTACCGGGGTAGCTCTACCAAATATTTTAACCTGTACTTTAAGTTTTTTCTTCTCGTCGTTTACCTCTTCAATAACGCCATTAAAGTCGTTAAATGGTCCGTCAATAATTTTAATAGTTTCACCAATAATAAATGGCTCGCTCATTGTCATACCGCCGGCATCGCTCATTTCATCAACCTTACCCAGCATTTTATTAACCTCGGTTTTACGCAGAGAAATAATATTTCCCTTAGATCCTTTACCATCGGTTAAAAAGTGCATTACGTTGCTAATATTGCTCATGGATTGAATCATATCATCGTTGAGTTTGCCATTAGCTACTTCAATCATAATATATCCTGGATAAAAGTTACGCTCACGCATTACTTTTTTACCATTTAAAACCTTATATACTTTTTCAACCGGTAAAAAAACCTGTTTTACAATATTTGTCCAGTCATTACGAACGATATCTTTATCAATATATTCTTTAATCTTCCGTTCTTTTCCACTTACTACCCTAAGCACATACCATTTGCTTTCTTTCTCTACAATATCTATTTTTTCTTCTATTGGAGTTATCTCTTCCATAATTAGCTTTTAAATAACGAGTAAATAAATTTCATGGAATTATTGGCAACAAAATCCATAACCCAAACTAATGCTGTAATCATCAGTGTAGCTCCTAAAACGATCATGGTTGATTGTTGCAATTGATCCCAGTTAGGCCAGGTTACTTTGTACACCAATTCTTTGTAAGAATCCTTGAGGTATGCAGTAAATTTATTCATGTTTGTGTTTATTTAAAACGTTTTAGATTTAAGTGATCTTAGAGGTTATAAAATTTATATAAACTTTAGTCCTGTTAAATCTCAATTAATTTTTTTAACCTATTTTCTAAAATTAGCACGGGCACTAGGATTTGAACCCAGATCAAAGGTTTTGGAGACCCGTATGCTACCGTTGCACCATGCCCGTAAAAAAAACCCTCCGCCCCCTGAAGGGTGAAATGGAAAGTGTATAATATTTAAAGAACTTTTTTATATTTACCTGATTTCTTAGAAAACAAAAACCCTTAAAAAAAGCAAAGTACCTAAGCTTTTGGCCTAAGTACTCTGCAAAGATATAAAAAAGCTTTCACAAAAACGCTGCTATTTACAGAGTTTAAAGAATTCTCTTATTTTACAATTTCAGTTACCTGACCAGCACCTACTGTACGGCCACCTTCACGAATCGCAAATTTCAATCCTTTTTCCATTGCTATTGGCTGAATTAATGTAACATTTATACTCGTGTTATCACCAGGCATAACCATTTCTGTTCCAGCATTTAAAGAAACTTCGCCAGTTACGTCTGTTGTACGGAAATAGAATTGTGGACGGTATTTATTAAAGAATGGAGTATGACGTCCGCCTTCATCTTTGTTCAATACGTAAACCTCACCTTTAAATTCGGTGTGTGGTGTAATAGAACCTGGCTTACAAAGTACTTGACCACGACGAATTTGAGTTTTCTCAATACCGCGTAATAAAAGACCTGCATTATCCCCAGCTTCTCCTTCATCTAATAATTTTTTGAACATCTCAACACCTGTACAAGTAGAAGATAATGGTTTTTCCATTAAGCCTACAATTTCAACTGCCTCTCCCACTTTAATACGACCTCTTTCAATACGACCGGTTGCAACTGTACCGCGTCCAGTGATTGAAAATACATCCTCCACACTCATTAAGAAAGGAAGATCAACTAATCTTGGAGGTAAAGGAATATAGCTATCAACTGCATCCATTAACTCATTGATTTTGGCAATCCATTTATCATCACCAGCTAATGCGCCAGTTGCAGAACCATGAATGATTGGTGTATTATCACCGTCAAAACCATTTTTAGTTAATAATTCACGAATCTCCATTTCTACCAATTCCAATAGTTCTGCGTCATCAACTAAATCGACTTTGTTCATAAAAACCACCATACTTGGAACACCCACCTGGCGTGCAAGAAGGATATGTTCTCTAGTTTGAGGCATTGGGCCGTCAGTCGCTGCTACCACAAGAATGGCACCGTCCATCTGAGCAGCACCAGTAATCATGTTCTTCACATAATCGGCGTGACCTGGACAGTCAACGTGAGCATAGTGACGAGTGTCAGTAGCATACTCAACGTGCGCTGTGTTTATCGTAATACCCCTTTCTTTTTCTTCAGGAGCACCATCGATATCGTCATAATTTTTTTTCTCCGCCAAACCTCTTTTTGACAAAACATCGGTTATAGCGGCTGTAAGTGTTGTTTTACCATGATCTACGTGACCGATAGTTCCAACGTTTAAATGGGGTTTATCCCTTTTGAATGATTCTTTTGCCATTGTTTTTATTTTAATAATTGTTTTGAAAAGTGGTTTTCGTTTAAAGTCTGTAAACCATTGACTTATTTTTTTTGAATTTGCCGCAAGGCGAAATTCTAATTATTTTTTTGAATTCGCCACAGGGCAAAATCCTACATTAGAGCCATCAGTGAGAATCGAACTCACGACCCCTTCCCTACCAAGGAAGTGCTCTACCCCTGAGCTACGACGGCATCTCAGTTGGCAATTAAGCAAATGTCGCAGCCTGCAGTCTGCAAACTGAAATAGAGCGGAAGACCAGGCTCGAACTGGCCACCTATAGCTTGGAAGGCTATCGCTCTACCAAATGAGCTACTTCCGCTTGTTTACTATGCTGATCTGCTTATCAACTATTAACCTTATTTTAAAGAACTTACAAATTAGCAAATAATAGAATTAGCTAATTTTCACTGTGGGCAGAGTAGGGTTCGAACCTACGTACACTTACGTGAACAGATTTACAGTCTGTCGCCTTTAACCACTCGGCCATCTACCCAAAAATTACTGTACTTTAATTTTATACAAATTCAGCAAATTAATTAACAGAGCCGAAGACTGGAGTCGAACCAGCGACCTGCTGATTACAAATCAGCTGCTCTACCAACTGAGCTACTTCGGCAATATAGTAAGAACTCGTTTTTAAAAAATATGGGCTATAAAAATGACCCCTATTTTTTGGGAAGGCAAAGGTAAGAGAAAATGATTGATTCCAAAACTTTGAATTGATTTTTTTACCAGAATTAAAAAAAAATGTGCATAAAGAAATAAAAAAGTCTCTTGTTTTACAAGAAGACTTCATTCTTTTCAGATTAATCCTTAGGCTACTTGTTTATCTTTTTATTTTTTTATTTGGATAATAATGGGCTCTAGTGGTGTGTAAAAAATAATGATCTAGCTACGTTACTCAGAAAATAAAAGATAATAATTTCACAAATTGACAAGTAGCTTTTCCTGTTTAATTATTAACTTAATCTCATAACTATTTTTACCTACTATGCCTTTGGGTGCGCTTTTTTATGGATATCTTTTAGCTTTTCAATGGTATTATGTGTATATATCTGTGTAGCAGCAAGACTGCTGTGTCCAAGTAGTTCTTTTACCGCATTTAAATCGGCTCCACTATTCATTAAATGGGTGGCAAAAGTATGGCGTAGCACATGCGGACTTTTTTTATCAATAGTGGTTACCATACTCAGGTATTTATTTACGGCGTTATATACATACCTTGGATATAATTTTTTACCAGATCCTGTAATTAGCAGAAAAATTTTATCATAAATTTCGTACACTTTTTTTTTATCGTCCTGGTATGCTATCATTTGATTCATTAACTGAACACTTACCGGAATAATGCGTTCTTTATTTCCTTTGCCTAAAACTTTTATGGTATTATTACTTTTAGAAATGTCTATTTCTTTTAGCCCTACCAACTCGGACTGGCGGATACCTGTATTATAAAAAAGCTGTAAAATTAGCCAATCGGTTTTACCTTCCCAGGTATCCGGAAATTCAACATGTTTTAATAAAGTATTGATATCTTTTTTATCTACAAATTGGGGCAATCGCTTGCTTATTTTTGGCGATATGATGGCGGTAGTAGGACTTACAGTAATTGTTTGTTGCCTTAATTGATATTTAAAAAAAGATTTTAGGGTGGATATTTTTCGGTTAATACTTTTAGATTCCATGCCTTGTTGCTTAAGTTCGGCAAGCCATGATCGGATAAATGCAGTTTTTATATCCTCGAGGGCTGTTTCGCCAAATTGCTGTAACAAAAAAGTAAAGAAGGAGTTTAGGTCATTTTTATAGGAAATGAGGGTATGAGGCGAATACCTTTTTTGAAATTTAAGGTAATCGAGAAAAATTCCTATGCTTTGATTTAAATTATGTGACATAAAAAAACTGATACCCAAAGTTATGATAACCGGATATCAGTTTAATATATTGCTGATTAAATAATCTTAGTCGAACTTACCTGCTGTAACCTGCTCTTTATAAACAGCTTTCAAAACTTCTTTACGACGACGGATAGATGGCTTAATGAAAGCCTGTCTTTCTCTCAATTGTAATAGAATTTTGCTTTTCTCAAATTTCTTTTTGTACTTTTTGAGCGCTTTGTCGATGTTCTCGCAATCTTTTGAATCAATAATTAACATATAATATATACCTCCCTTTAGGTGATTTAAGGGCGCAAAGATAGCCGAAATATTTAAATAATGAAATTCTTTGCAACAAATTCCGAAATTTGACAAATGTTTACAGGAATAATAGAAAAAACAGGGATACTTAAAGAGAGTCATTTAAGTTTTAAATATTAAGAAATGTACTTCTTGAAGAGAAAAATCCGCTCAATTAAAACATACTGATTTTACGATTTATTTATCCTTTTATAAATACTTAAAAAACCTCCGGCAGCCAATATAAGAATAAATGGAAATGCCGGGCTTATAAAGCGGTTGCTCCATTCATCGCAGGTAAAGAATATACCGATAGAAGTAAACATCAAATACATGACCGCAAATAACCTGACATAATAAAATGACTTATCGTGTTTTGAAAATATACCAATTAATGCAAAAGGATAAAAAAAAGTAAAGCAAATTAAGAGCAGGTTATTCTGCCAGCTATAATAGCTGCGGTACATGCCAAAAAAGTATCCCAGTTTTTTAAATCCGTTCATAAAAAAATTACCAACCCCTATCTCATCTTTTATAACTGCAAAGGCTTTATACAAACCCTCGCTGTTATACTCATGGTAAATAATTGTATTGTTTGTTTCAGGCACCTGGCAAATTATTTCCATCCGCCTGATTGAATCAGGATTTACAAAAGTCGTAAAAGGAGAATTAAGTATGATGATCACAGAAACCAGGCTGATGCCGCTTAATATATAAAACTGCATTTTCTTTTTGTTTTGATAAAGCCAAAATAACAGCACTATAAAAAACGACATTAAAAAAAGTATTCCAACCGGTCTTGAAAACAAAATAAGCAGCAATGAAACTCCAAAAGCAACCAGCCGGCTAAGTTTTCTATCAATCAGCCAGTTGTTAAAAAGATAAATACCAATAACCAATAAACTGGTATGTACACTTTCGGAATATAAAAAGAAATTCCATTTTTGAATGGGATAACAAAGCAGGTAAGCTATAAAAAATAAGAAGGCGATATTGCTGTTTCCCAAAACCCGGCTTAATAATTTATACAAACATAAAGCTGCAAAAAAAGATAGGATAATTTGAACTGCCGCTACAATAACCAGGTTAACAGATAGTTTTATAAACAAGGCAACCAATAAGGAATAAACAATATAAAAATAACCGAAAACGCCATTAAACAATTCCTGGCCACTTATTACACGGTTTGCATTTTCAATAAACTTTTCGGCTTCACCTCCCAACTGAATACCAAACTTAAATAACAAAACTGCACTGATTGAAAAGTAAGTTACAGCAACTGCTATAATTTTCTTATCAAAAAACAATGTACCGGTTCTCATGGCAGCAGTTTAGTTAATTGAAGATTATATTTTTTTACCCGCCATGGCTTTGCTTATTGCAGTGTCCATTATTCTTTCGGCATAAGGCCTGGAGATATCATTCAGTTCTTCAGTTTTTGTTTGTATCAGGTTCTTATCATTCATGTCAAGCGACAGTTGTAGTGCCTGCATGGCAAGTGATGTTGCTGTTACTTCAGCCTGTGTTAAGTTTTCAAAATTCTTTTGCATGAATTTTTCGGTGGTTTGCAACAATTGCTCCCCTTCGGTCTTTGCTTCGGTTAATGCACGTATATCTATATCTTCTTTGGCATGCTGCATGGAATCCAACAGCATTTTTTCAACGTCTTCATCTGATAATCCATACTGTGGTTTTACTTCAATGCTTTGCTCTACTCCGCTTCGCAGTTCTTTTGCATTTACTGCCAGTATGCCATCGGCATTTATCAAAAAACTTATTTCAACCTTGGGCATGCCTGCCGGCATACCAGGAATGCCTGTTAAATTAAATTCAGCAAGGCGCCGGTTGTCTTTAACCATATCCCTTTCTCCCTGATAAACTGCAATCTTCATTCCGCTTTGTCCGTCTTTGTAAGTAGTGTATTGTCTGCTTGCCTTAGTTGGTATTTTCGAATTACGGGGCAATAATACGTCCATTAATCCGCCCATCGTTTCTAAACCAAGTGATAAAGGAGTAATATCAAGCAGCAAGAGATCAGTAGTATTACCGGCTAATATATCTGCCTGTATGGCTGCACCTAATGCAACCACTTCATCAGGATCAACAGAATCATTTAATTTTTTTCCGAAAAAACCGCTGACCATTTCTTTAACCAACAGCACTCTCGTACTGCCTCCTACCATTACAATTTCATCTATATCATTCTTTTTAATTCCGGCATCTTTTAATGCATTGCTGCAGGAAACAATTGTTTTTTCAACAATAGGTTTTATTATTTCTTCAAATTTATCCCTGCTTATTGATAGATCAATTCCTTCATAAACCGTTTCAAATAATTCTTTAGCTGATAACTGCTTCTTCGCTTCTTCGGCTTTTAACCGCAATACCTGCCGGTGTTTTGCCTGGTCCCTGGCAAGATCATTTTCATTTAACCAATAATCAACAATGGCAGCATCAAAATCATCCCCACCTAAATAGGTATCGCCATTAGTTGACAGCACTTCAAATATGCCACCGGTGATATTCAAAATTGAAATATCAAATGTTCCGCCACCAAGATCATAAACTGCAATTGTTTTTGTTTCCTCTTTGTTTAAGCCAAAGCCATATGCAAGACTCGCCGCCGTAGGTTCATTAATAATACGCAGTACATCCAGTCCCGCCAATTTACCTGCATCCCTGGTTGCCTGCCGCTGTGCATCATTAAAATAAGCAGGTACCGTAATTACAGCCTTACTTACCGGTGTTTTTAAAATATGCTCGGATTGTTTTTTTAACTCTTTTAATATTAATGAAGAAAGTTCAACAGGTGAATAAAAAATATTTCCAACCTGTACTTTCACCAGCTTATTTTCATCATCAATAATTTTATACGCTAAAGAAGCTTTATTATTACTGACATCGTTATAAGTTTTTCCCATCAGCCGCTTGGCAGAAAAAATTGTATTGGCAGGATCGGAAACCAGGTATTGCTTTGCTTCATTACCAACCGTGATATTGGCATTTTTTCCAAAATGAATAACCGAAGGAACCAGTGAACTGCTGTTGTGTTCTTTTAAAGCCACCGGTTTTTTACTATCGGGATGTATAATGGCAACTAGGCTGTTGGTAGTTCCCAAATCAATGCCTACAATTATTTCTTCCTGCTGCAAACTGCCTGTGGCTATGTTGATAGCTATTTTTCCCATAATATTATTTTTGCAGATGCAGGCGTTTTGTTAAATAGTTTTTAATTGGTTTTTCAACTGTATAAAAGATAAATACTGATAATGCCTGTAAAAAAAATAGAAGCACTTTATGGCAAAATTTCATAATAACTATTAAGTTAATTATTGAGTCACCTTAAATATAAAGGTATTAATCCTTACTAAAGTATATTGATACATTTATATAAAATTAAGACTATTAACCGTATTATAGTATCGTATAACATAAACATTTTATACAATTAAGCGTGCTTTAACCCTTGCTTAAAAAATTCAAAATATCCTTATTATAATATCGACTGCATTTTGGCAAAAAAAAAATTATGAAATTGTTCTTGTTTTTTTATTTATAATTGAACTTTAAAAATAAGAAACTTTCATTTTTATCAATATTTATAAGCATTTTTGCCTAATAGCACCCTAGGCAAGCATTTTATATTAAAAAATTAGAAAAAAATTATGCAGTCTTTAATAGCCGAATTACAATGGAGAGGAATGATTCAGGATATAATGCCTGGAACTAAGGAGCAATTAGAAAAAGAGAGTACTACCGCTTATATTGGCTTTGACCCTACTGCTGATAGTTTGCATATTGGTAGTTTGGTGCCCATAATTTTGTTGGTGCATTTGCAAAAAATGGGTCATACGCCTATTGCGCTTATTGGCGGCGCTACCGGAATGGTGGGCGACCCAAGTGGCAAAAGTGAAGAAAGGAATTTATTGAGTGAAGATACCTTAACTATAAATATAGCAGGTGTAAAAGCGCAGTTAGAAAAATTTTTAGCTTTTAATAAAACTAACCCCAATCCTGCAGAAATAGCCAATAACTATGATTGGTTTAAAGAAATTTCTTTTCTAGATTTTATAAGAGATGCAGGCAAGTATATTACGGTTAATTACATGATGGCAAAAGATAGTGTAAAGAAAAGACTAGAAGGAGAAACGGGTATGAGTTTTACTGAATTTACCTATCAGCTTATCCAGGGTTATGATTTTTATTGGCTGTTTAAAAATAAAAAATGTAAACTACAAATGGGTGGCAGTGATCAGTGGGGTAATATTTTAACGGGTACTGAATTGATTAGAAAAAAATGTGGTGGCGAAGCCTTTGCTTTTACCTGTCCACTTATAAAAAAATCGGATGGTGGTAAATTTGGCAAAACAGAAAAGGGAAATATATGGTTAGACGCAAATAAAACTAGTCCGTTTCAATTTTATCAGTTTTGGTTAAATGCAAATGATATCGATGCTATAGATTGGATTAAGATTTTTACTTTTTTAAATGAGCCTACAATAAATAAATTAATAATTGAGCATCAACATGATGCGTCCAAAAGAATATTACAAAAAACACTTGCTAAAGAAGTGACCATTTTTGTGCATGGCGAAACGGAGTATAATAAAGCTATTGAAACTACAGAAAAATTATTTTTAGACCAAAGCACTTCGGCTGAAAGTCTTAGTGAAGAAGATCTTGAAGAGATGGATGGTATTGTAAAAATAAATTTTACAATACAAAAAATAGCTTCAGGTATTGATGTTATTTCTTTTTTAGCCGAAACAAATATTTTTTCTAGTAAGGGTGAAGCGAGAAAAATGTTGCAAGGAGGCGGGATAAGTATAAACAGAAATAAAATTAACAATATCCTATTAATAATAGATAATAATTTTTTGCTTCATGATAAATATATTCTTGTGCAAAAAGGGAAAAAAAATTATTTTTTAATCAACGTTATTTAAATATCTACTTGTTTTTGCACAAACGCATCTTCGTTTGCATTCATTAAAAATTTACGTTCTTTTAGTAGGAATCCATTACCCTGTTCGCAAAAATGAACTTTTAAATTTTCTATGCTGATGGGGTTACCCACTGGTATATCGGCAATATTAGAATGTAAGATTTCGTGCCCGTCAATAATCATAACCAACCCACTTCCAATTGCTTCCATTTTATTGCCATTGGTAATCAGCATCCCTGTATCTTCTCCTAAACCAATTCCAATACAAGACGGGTTTGTAGCTACGGCCTGTGCCAACCTGCCAAATCTGCCACGTTTTTCAAAATGCGAGTCAAAAATAACATCCTGCATAAATCCTAGTCCTGTGGCAATTTTTACTTCACCTTTTAAATGAGCCCTTGTTGCATTACCTTCATAAATCATGGTATTACTCATAGCCATCGCCCCTGCAGATGTGCCTGCAATTAAAAATTCGGCTTCATTATTATATTTATGAATAATTATTTTAAAAAAATCTGTGCCGCCATATGTGCTGCTCAATCGAAGTTGATTACCACCGGTAAACATTACTACATCACAAGCATTGATTCGATTTAAATATTCAACATCAGAAGCGTCTACGCGATTACGTATATGCATTACGCCAACATTTGTGCAACCAATTTTTCCAAAAGCATCTAGGTAATTATCACCAACTTCATTGGGTATCATACTAGCGGTAGTAATTACTTCAATACGACATAAAGGACCGCCAGCTTCCAATACAATTCGGGATAAGATTCCCAATTCAAAAAAATTGAGGTTATTGCGTTGGATCTTTCCAGTCTCTAAGTCGGTACCTTTGTCTTCTGCACCTCCAATCGCTATTAATTTTCCTTTAGCAACCTGCATTAATTCATTTTTTATCTCACAAAAATAAGGGGAAACCAGTTTGCTTTATCCCAAGAAGTTACTAACCGTCTGTGGATTAATAAGTTACTTATAGAAACGTCTAGTCTTTTGGGTTAAGTATTGTATTAATTATTAAACCCACTTATAATAATTAACTTTTTACAAAAGCTGTAATTCCATCTACAAGACGATCTAAATTTTTAATACTGGTATACACATTAGGAGTAATTCGAACTCCACTAATATTTTCCCAAACGATACCAACGGTATGAATTTTATAATTATCCCATAAAAAAGTGTCCAGTTCAGATGGTTTTTTGCCTTCTATACTTACTAAGCCAATGGCACAACCGAATTCTTTTTTAAAAGAAGTATGTAGTTTTACTTTTGGCAGATCCTTTACTTTATTCATCCAATAATTTTTTAAATACAACAAGCGTTCCTCTTTTCTTTTACTCCCAATCATATCATGAAAATCGATAGCCTTATCAATCGCTTCTTCTATATAAAAGGGCCTAGTACCCAAGTGCTCAAACTTGCGTATGTTTTCTTCTTCTTTTTCACTGGCACCAAATAAAGGCCAGATATTTTTTATTTTTTCTTTCCGCACATACAAAAAACCTGTACCTATTGGTGCTCCTAGCCATTTATGTAAACTAGTTCCAAAATAATCGCAGTTTAATTCGGGTATTAAAAATTCAAATTGGGCAAAGGTATGCGCCCCATCTACCAACACATCGATATACATTTTTTTTGCTTCGTCTGCAATTTTCCTGACAGGCATTTTTTGGCCAATCCAGTTTATCATATGTGTTATTTGCACTAGTTTAGTTTTTGTTGTAAATACATCAGTGTATTGCTTAATTAAATAATTTTCATCTTCACTGGGCAGTTCTAGATTAACCCAAACTAATTTAATCCCCTCTCTTTTTTCACGTTGTTTCCATGCCCCAATCATGTTTGGATAATCTTGTTTGGCAAGCACCACTTCATCCCCTGCTTTTAATTCAATACCAAAAATAACTGTCTCTAAAGCTTCAGAAGTATTGCGGTGCAAGGCAATTTCTTCGGCACTACAGCCCGCTAATTGTGCCAAATTTTTACGAAGCTGTTCTCTGCCAACATCAATAATTCGCCACATAAAATAGCTGGGTGCTTGATTACAGATGTCGTAATTCGTTTTCATGTTATCGGCTACTGATTTTGGTGCGGGGGCTACACCACCATTATTTAAATTAATAAAATTAGGCGCAATAGTGTAAGACTGCTGTACATAATGCCAAAAATCTTCATTAGTTGCTAAATCAACTGGGGAGGTTGATTCTACTTTTTTTAAAGCCAATTCCAGATTCTTTCCCCAAGCAGTTTGCAAGAGGTTGACTGCAATTGTAGCAGAAGATAGCAACCCCATTTTTTGAATAAAAGCACGTCGACTACTCATATAACTGTTTTTTTATTTTACAAATTACAAATTTTGTTTTTTGTAAAGCAAGATGATTTTGGTAATTTCCATTTTTAGCAGATTTTTAGTGCCCAAATTCAACAATACTAAGAATAAAGCTATCAAAAACTAATTTTCGGTAACCAATAACTTCAAACTAACTAAATATGAAGGTTGTTGAAATTAAAGTATTAAAAGGACCAAATTACTGGAGTGTAAAACGCACCAAACTAATTCAGATGAAATTAGATTTGGGAGAAAAAGAAAAAATGCCAACCAATTCTATCCCAGGTTTTAGACAACGGCTAGAAACAATGATCCCTACTTTAATAGAGCATAGATGCAGTGTTGGCAAACCAGGTGGTTTTTTTGAGCGAGTAGACCAAGGCACTTGGATGGGTCATGTAATTGAACATATTGCACTAGAAATACAAACTTTAGCAGGAATGGATACCGGCTTTGGCCGAACAAGAGGTACCGGTAAAGAAGGCGAATACTATGTTTGTTTTAGTTATATGGAAGAAGATGCAGGCGTATTTGCTGCAAAAGCTGCTGTAAGAATTGCACATGCATTAATTTTTGAAGAACCCTATAATTTGGAAGAAGATATTCAGCAGCTAAGAGAAATTAGGGAAGATACTAGACTTGGACCAAGCACTGGCTGCATAGTAGATGAAGCGGCTAAAAGAGGTATCCCATTTATTCGTTTAAACAAACATTCGTTGGTTCAATTGGGTTATGGTGTAAACCAAAAAAGAATAAGAGCAACGATTGCGAGTACTACCGGAAATATTGCCGTTGATATTGCCTGCGACAAAGAAGAAACTAAAAATTTACTAGATGCTGCCGAAATTCCTGTGCCAAAAGGCGATGTGGTTAGAACTGAAGAAGGACTAAAACTGGCTATTGAAAAAATTAATTACCCCATTGTGATTAAACCAATTGATGGCAACCATGGCAAAGGAAATACAACCAATATTATTAATTGGGATCAAGCCTTAAAAGCGTTTGCTGCCGCTAAAGAATATGGCCGTAGTGTAATTGTAGAAAAATATATTACCGGATTTGATTTTCGTATTCTGGTTATAAATTATAAATTTATTTGTGCAGCTTTACGTACCCCAGCCGCAGTAACCGGTGATGGAAAAAATAATATACAGTATTTGATTGATAAAGTAAATAAAGACCCTCGTCGAGGTTATGGACATGAAAAAGTATTAACACAAATTACCATTGACCAGTTTACACAAAAAATGCTAGATGATATTGGCTATACCTTGGAAACCATTCCGGCTAACAACGAATTGGTATTACTAAAACCTACTGCCAATCTTTCTACAGGTGGTACAAGCACAGATGTTACTGATGAGGTGCATCCTGCAAATATTTTTATGTGTGAACGTATTGCAAAAATAATTGGACTAGATATCTGTGGTATTGATATTATGGTAAACGATTTAAGAACACCAGTAAAAGAAAATGGCGGAGCCATATTGGAAGTAAATGCCGCGCCTGGTTTTCGTATGCATATAGACCCTTCGGTAGGCTTGCCACGTAACGTGGCCGAGCCATTGGTAGACATGCTTTTTCCAAAAGGTAGTGCAGGTACTATCCCTATCATTGCCATTACTGGAACAAATGGTAAAACAACCACAACCAGACTAATAGCCCATATTGTAAAAACTGCTGGTTATAAAGTAGGCTATACTACCAGCGATGGGGTATATATACAAAATCAAATGATGATGAAGGGCGATTGTACGGGACCAATTTCTTCCACCTTTGTTTTAAAAGACCCTACGGTTGATTTTGCTGTTTTAGAATGTGCCCGAGGTGGTATTTTAAAAAGTGGCTTGGCATTTCAAAACTGCGATGTGGCAATTGTTACCAATATAAGTGCTGATCATATTGGAATAGGTGGGATAGATTCTATGGAACAAATGGCAAAGGTAAAAGCAGTTGTGCCCGAAACTGTTTTTAAACATGGTTACGCTATTTTAAATGCAGAAGACGACTTAGTTTATGCTATGAAAGAAGGATTAAGTTGCAATATTGCCTATTTTAGTATGAATGAAAATAACCCCAGAATAATCAAGCATTGTAAAGAAGGGGGCTATGCTGCCGTTTTTGAAAATGATTATATTACCATCATGAAAGGCACCTGGAAAATACGAGTAATTAAAGTATCAGATGTGCCTATAACCTACGGTGGTAAGGCTATACATAATATTATGAATTGCTTACCTGCTGTGTTAAGCGCCTATTTCTGGCGCAATATCGAAATAGAAGATATAAGATTAGCATTGCAAACTTTTATTCCATCAATAACACAAACACCGGGTAGATTGAATATGTTTCAGTTTAAACACTTTCAGTTTTTGGTTGACTTTGCACACAACCCGGCCGGATTGGAATTACTCTGTGATTTTGTAAGTAAGCTCAACGGAAAACCTAAAGTGGGCATTATCAGTGGCACCGGCGATAGAAGAGATGAAGACATTAAAGAATTAGGTAAAATATCGGGAAGATATTTTGATGAGATCATTATTCGCCAAGATAAACACCTGCGTGGAAGAAAAGCGGAAGATATTGTACAATTGCTTTTAGATGGCATTAATGAAACAAAAACTAAAGAAATTCCAGTTATAATAATTTATAATGAAAAGGAGGCTATTATGCACGCCTACCATACTGCAAAACCTGGATCATTAATTACCATTATGTGCGATGTAGTTACAGAAGCGCTAGATTTAATAAAAGAACTGAAAGAAAAAGAAGATTTAGAATAATTTACTACTTAATTTAAATGCTTTTGGGAATTATAACCCGTTATCCTAAATTTGCACTCCCGATAAAAATATCAGGACTTTAATATTGGGTTATGGTGTAAAGGTAGCACAACAGATTTTGATTCTGTTAGTCAAGGTTCGAATCCTTGTAACCCAACAATATTTTTTATTAAAAAATTAGTGTTATTAAATATAACAATAAAAAGTAGAGCAAAATCGTCTGCTTTTTTAGTAAAAAATCTCCCATCACTCCCTTAATAATAATTAACTAGCCCTGTTTTAACCCCATTTTGTTGCTTAAAAAAGCAATTTATACAAAGTTGGACCCTGTACTAAAAAATCAAAAGCAATTATAAATCAGCATAATAGCTATTATATTGTATTTTTTGTGGATAACTAGTGCTTAAATAATAGAACAAATAACAGATAATATAAAAGCAAATTTTCAACTTACTGTATAGAAACAATTGATATGATGAATTTATTTATTTCGTTCACACTAAATTATTTTTAATTTTTAAAAGAAAAAGCAATGAAAAAAATCTATCAGACAATTTTGGATTTTCCACAAATGGTAAATCAAAAAATTTTTAATTCCCAATTAAATACCGCGGTTGACAATTTCGACTCTCAAAATGGGATCAGATGCTACACGAAGTTTATCTACCAAATCTTATCTATTTTAGTATTTATTTCCTTAGAAGTAGGTATTATTAGGGGTGCTATCGATTATTTTAATTCAGATAGCTCTATACTTGGTAAAGTAGGCAGTATACTTACCACCCTTTTGCTATTGTATTCCGCTTTTCCTATCACACAAATTATCAGATCTAGGGGCGAAAGCTTGGGGAATTCGCACAATGGTATGGTAGGCTTTATTTTTAAAGATTTTGTTACTACCAATATTAAAATACTAGGAGAAGTTTTAGCAGTAGGTACTTTTTTTGGGGCTGTTTGCTTTGGCTTATCTTTCTTATTCGATAACGATTTATTTGGAACAGCAGTAAGTACTTCTTTATTAGGAGGCCTAGCTTGGGTATCTTCTTTACCTATGGAAGGCTTAAATGCCTTATTAAATGCCTTAAATTTGGAATATATAGCAGGAGTTATGCAGTCAATAACTTCATCTCATTTAGAAAGTAGCCGAAGTTTTAATAATGATATGTCGTGGAATTACCATGATTTATTATTGGTTGCCGGAGGTTTCATAAATGTGATGATTGGACTAGCCGTTTTATATGTTAATCTAGCTATCTATAATTTTTTATACAATATGATTGCTACTTTCAGCAAATGGATTCAAAATCCTTTTATTCCAATTTCTACAAAAAATAGGAGTTAATTAAAATTGAATTTTTCAAAATTTCATTTTATACAAAAGTCCCATATTAAAAAATGGGGCTTTTGTATAAATGTTATAATTCCAATATACTCCATCATCTTGTTATAACTATAGCGAATACTTGCATTCAACTAGCATAAATAATTTGTACGTAGTTTATTCATAAAAATTTATTTAACCAACTCTGTAATTACTTTACCAACATTACCATTTGGCATTTGTATATGCAAAATGGCAGCAATTGTTGGCGCTATATCTGTCATGTAAGTTTCCCTATTAGTTTTACCTGGCTTTACACCCCACCCAAAAAATACACAGGGAATATGTGCATCATAAGGATTCCACAATCCGTGTGTAGTTCCATATTTACCCCCTTCAAAATACCCTGGCTTTAGGGTAAATTGTATGTCACCACTTCGTTTTGGATTATACCCATTACTAAGCATAGTTTTTTGAGGCTCGGGCAATGTGATTGTTGCCAACTTATCCGTTTCGAATGCTGCAATAATAAAGGACTTTGACACCAATAATTTAATAACTGCTTTTTTAACCCCTGCAACATCTTTACCTTGTTTTTCTAATTCATCACAATTAAGATAGACTTGATAGTTCTGCAAGCTTTGCACTATATTTTTTACTCCAAAATCAGTTTCTATCATCGTGTTTAATTCTTTTTTTATACCCGAATCGTCAAAATTTCCACCTGGCAATTTATGTTCAGCTAAAAAGGATGGAATATTAGCTACCCCATGGTCTGCCGATAAAAAGAAAGTGTAATTTCCTTTGCCTAACTTGGTATCTAAATATTGTAAAAAATCGGCAATATCTTTATCCAGTCTTAAATAGGTATCTTCTATTTCAATAGAATTAGGACCAAAAGAATGGCCAATATAATCCGTAGATGAAATGCTTACAGCCAGAAAATCTGTAACGGTATTACTGCCTAGCTTTTCATTTTCAATTGCAGCTTTGGCAAAATCAAAAGTAAATGAGTTGGCAAAAGGCGTTGTTCTAAAAGATTCGTTTTTAATACTATCTACTATTAAAGAAAGTTTATGTGGAAAGGTAACTGTTGTCTCTCCCTTTATAGCACTTTCATAAGGTTTGTCATCGGCTGTGCTCAAATCATACTGATTAATGGGCAATAGGGTATTCCAATCAGTAGCCATATACTTACCAGGTAGATTTTTACCATTAAAATCGCTAACCCATGTTGGCAATGCATTCATGTAAAAGCTGCTGGTTATCCATTTTCCTGCATCATACCAATATGCTGCATTGGCACTATGCCCTGCTGGTAAAATAGCACCTCTATCTTTTAAAGAAATGCCAATTACTTTACTTTTAAAATTATTGCTCAACTTTAATTCATCAGTTATACTAGTTACCCACATGTTAGCCGGACTCATTTTACCCGCCTTCCCTGTATTGCCAACTGTGGAAACTGTTGAATCATCTGTGCAATACACAATCTTACCCGTAGTTTTATCAAACCAATGATTTCCTATAATGCCATTAATACCAGGTATGCTTCCACTATAGATGCTGGCATGCCCAACGGCAGTATAAGTGGGCACATACGGTATAAAGCTATTCTCTGCAGTAAACCCTTCTTTTAATAAACGCTTAATACCTTTATTACCATAAAGTGCATTAAATCGATACATATAATCCCAACGCATTTGATCGATAACAAGACCAACAACTAGTTTAGGCCTAACAGATAAGCTTGCTTTTGAACTATGGGGCAAGTTAGCAGACTGCGAAAATGTAGTTGAATAAGAGAATAATAAAGAAATAATAAAGGATAATTTGCGATGCATATAAAATCATTTTTGCAAAGATACTTGTTAAGTTTATAATTATATAATTACTAGTATATGATGTTAATGCTATGATTTTTGCAATCAATGTCTTAATTTTGTGCATCACCAAGCTGCTGCTACAACAAATACACTGCATAAAGTTAAAATGATGTAATTGGTTAAGGTGAATAAAATTTTAAGTAAAATTCTAAAATCTAAAGTAAGCATGGATGTTTTTGAAAAATTAGTAAAAAATGGCGGCCCTCTAGGTCAGCATATGGATAGGGTTCATGGCTATTTTACCTTTCCTAAATTAGAAGGCGAATTAGGACCTAGAATGAAATTTAGAGGCAAGGATATGATTGTTTGGAGCCTGAATAATTATTTAGGCTTAGTTAATCATCCCGATGTTAGAAAAGCGGATGCAGAAGCTGCTGCAAAATACGGCTTGGGAAATCCAATGGGTGCAAGAATGATGAGTGGAAATACACCACAGCATGAAGAACTTGAAAAGGTGCTTAGTGAATTTGTTAGTCGTGAAGATACGATGCTACTAAATTTTGGTTACCAAGGCATCATGAGTTGTATTGACGCATTGGTAAACCGTAGAGATGTGATTGTGTATGATGCCGAAGCTCATGCTTGTTTAGTTGATGGGGTAAGATTGCATATGGGCAATAGATACGCATTTAAACATAATGATATTGATGATTGCGAAAAACAATTACAACGTGCAACAGAATTAGCTGCTAAAAATGGCGGAGGTATTTTATTAATTACCGAAGGGGTATTTGGTATGGATGGGGAGCAAGGAATTTTAAAAGAGATTTGCGCGTTAAAGAAAAAATATGAATTCCGTATTTTAATTGATGATGCTCATGGCTTTGGTTACATGGGGGCAACAGGCGCTGGAGCTGATCAAGCACAGGGATGCCAAGAAGACATTGACCTCTATTTTTCATCTATGGTAAAAAGCTTGGGTAGCCTTGGTGGATTCATTTGTGGAAAAAAAGAAATCATAAAATATTTACGCTATAATACACGCTCACAAATTTTTGCTAAAAGTATGCCTTTGATGGTTGTTGAAGGAATGCTTAAAAGAATGGGCATGATTAAAACCATGCCTGAGCTACGTGAAAAATTATGGTATAATGTAAATCGTCTTCAAACTGGTTTAAAAGAGCGAGGTTTTGATATTGGAAATACCAATTCCCCAGTTACACCAATTTTTATGAAAGGCGATTTGCCAGAAGCAACAAAAATGGTGATGGACTTAAGAGAGAATTATCATATTTTTTGTTCCATTGTAGTATATCCAGTAATACCAAAAGGAGATATCATTTACCGTTTGATACCAACTGCTGTTCACAGTGATACCGATATAGATGAAACACTTAAAGCATTTGAAGAAACAAAAAAGAAATTAGACGCAGGCGCTTATAAAGCGGATGATATACCGAACATGGCAGAGTAGAAATTCGCCTAAAGACTAATTAATTGTATACTAAGCAAGGCAAATTAAAACATGTATTAGTTAATTTACCTTTAGGCGAATTACTACTATTTACATTTGCTTAGTCCTTCATTTGCAGATGCATCGGCAGGCTTATTAAACAATGCTTTTGTAAATAAAAGTTTTGCTTCGGCCGTTCTTGCTAAATTTAAATAGGTCCAGCCTAACATATGATTAGCATCATAATCAAATGGATACATATTAACTACTAGCTCAAAATACTTAGCAGCCACATCATATTTTTTAAGTGTATAATAAGTAACCCCAATCCAATAATTAGCCGTGCTGTTGTAAGGGTCTATTTTGATTATTTCTTCATATTTTGAGTACGATTTTTCATATTGCTTTGCTTCGTTTGCTGGTTTAATATATCCTAACTTTGCTTCTACACTAAACTTTTTTAAATCAATTGCTTTTTGATAATAATCCATGGATGCATTGTATTGTTTGGCTAGGTATTGTAGGTTATTTGGATGAATTAGAAGCGGGAGCGCTTGCTTATGATCTTTCGCATGTACGTAGTTTTAGGCATTGGGTAATTGATATCATGTCGCCGGGTATTCTTCCACTTATACAAGAGGAAATGGGCAGTTTGTTAGATGAGGCAAAAGCTCCTTTACGATTTGCACCAAACGAGGGGGAAGATTTTTTTCCCTTATTTGGTTGGAAATCCGTTGAATCTAAATCAAAATTAAAAACGGCTGGTACATTAAACCGACTCTCGCCCGAAATGACGACATATGCTGCCCTACCCGAACCAGAAGGGCCAAAAGGCAAGTTCCCTTGGTCGGGTGTTTGTCTTTTTGAAAACATGGTTTCTACACCTCAAATTTAAAAGAGGTGAGATAATAAGGATATAATTTATTTTATTAACAATAATAAAAAAATCATGAATCAACATATCGCTCATATTTCATTAGTAGTAAATAACTATGACGAAGCCATTGAATTTTACACAAAAAAATTAAATTTTGTTTTAATTGAAGATACAAAACTGAGTGAAACAAAGCGCTGGGTAAAGATTGCCCCTACTGGCAATGGGCAGTGTTGTTTATTATTAGCCCAAGCTGCTACAGACGAACAAAAAACTAGGATAGGCAACCAAAGCGGCGGTAGGGTATTTTTATTTTTATATACTGATGATTTTTGGCGAGATTATAAGGTAATGATTGAAAATAAAATAAAATTTATACGGGCACCCATAAAAGAGCTGTATGGCACTGTTGCTGTTTTTGAGGACCTCTATGGAAATTTGTGGGATTTTATTGAGCCCGAAACTAAAACAGGGTAAAATAAAAATCTCCCAAAAATTTGGGAGATTTTTATTTTCGATATTAATATAATTTTATGGAAAAATACCTAACTCACTATAACTAATAGCTACTTTGTTGATAGCACTAACATAAGCAGCTGTGCGCATATCGGGTATTTCTGGATTACTTTTCCATATTTCCATTATCTCTCTAGTAGCGCCAATCATGGTTTCTTCTAATCCACTATGTATCAGATCAACCTCGTCGGGGCCATGCATAATAAAATCTCTTTCTGTTGCACTTACTTTTTTTCCACTAAGCTCTTCTATTTGTCCTAGTATGTGCGAATTCATATTTTCTGTAAATCTTTTCTCCATACGGCCATAACGAACATGACTTAAATTTTTAAGCCACTCAAAATAACTCACGGTAACACCGCCTGCATTTAAATACATATCTGGTACACATAAAATCCCTTTTTGTGCAAATATTTCGTCGGCCTCTGGCGAACAAGGGCCATTAGCTGCTTCGCCAATAATCTTTGCTTTAACCCTTGGGGCATTATCTCCATTAATTACATTTTCTAAAGCTGCAGGAATAAGTATATCGCATTCAAGCTCTAAAGCATCTGTATTTTTAGCTAGGTTATTTGCTCCTGGAAAATTTAAAATAGAACCGGTTACTTTACGATGTGCAAAAACATCTTCTTCATTCAAGCCATTGGCATTAAATATTGCACCTTCATATTCGGCAATGGCAACCACTTTTGCACCATGCTCTCTGAAAAATTTAGCACAATAAAAACCTACATTTCCCATACCCTGTACCACTACTGTTTTATCTTCAATGCCCACACTTAGCCCTTGTTTTTGCATAATATCAGGCATGTTACATACTTCCCTAATACCAAAGAAAACACCAAGTCCTGTTGCTTCTGTACGACCACGTACGCCTCCCTGTGTAACTGGCTTTCCAGTAACACAACCTGCGGCATCAATATCTCCTGGTTTTAATGAGGCATAGGTATCAACAATCCAAGCCATTTCTCTTGACCCCGTACCATAATCTGGAGCGGGCACATCTATACCAGGACCAATAAAATTTTTCTTCACTAGCTCTGAAGTGTACCTGCGAGTAATTTTCTCCAATTCATACTCACTGTATTTGCGTGGATTAATTTTAATACCTCCCTTACCACCGCCAAAAGGCACGTTAACAATAGCGCATTTGTAAGTCATCAAACTAGCTAATGCCATAACTTCATCCTGATTTACTTCATCACTAAAGCGGATACCCCCTTTACAGGGTGTTTTATGATGACTATGTTGTACGCGGTAGGCTTCAATAACCTGAATACTTCCGTCATCTCGTTTTACTGGAAAACGCATCTGATAAACACTATTACATGCTTTAATCTGTTCTAAAATTCCCAAATCCCATTTTGTAAATTTGGCTGCTTTGTCAAAACTTCTTTCCACACTCTGGAAAAAACTGTAAGTCTGGTGAACGCTCATAAAATTGGTTTTATATGTAAGAATCGTTATTTTTTAATTAAAAGCAAGTGTGAAATTTGCAAAAACTTTTTCAACAAGTAAATTACTGATTTTTCTCTTTTTCCTATTGTTAATTATTTTCTTTCTCCATCCGGCTTATTTTTCTGTCTAATAAAAAAACATAAACAAATAAGCCAATTAAAATAGTAAGACAAACTGCTACAACTACATATATTTTTCCATTGCTACGCATCAAATCTGCCATCTCTGGTTTTGCATCTTGTGCAAATAATACGTTAGTAAAAATAACTCCAAAAAAAAACAATAACCATTTTGGTACTGTGTACAAATAATTATTTATCTTATTCATTTATAAGTGATTTATCTTGAAATAATTGTAACCTAATTTTTAAAGTGGTAATCCATACGCCCAATAATGTCCAACCAATGACAGCCGGATAAAACACCATTCTTAAACGGCTATCGATATCTTTAAAATTTAATGCAGGGTTACCACTTTCGCTACCCGGTGCGCCAGGATGCAAACTACCAACTAGGCGAGGGATAATCCAGATACTTGGAAAAAGCATAGCAAATGCAAAAATATTATATACGGCACTAACTCGGGCCTTTTTATCTATATCAGTAAAAGAACCACGTAATACAAAATAAGCGCCATAAATTAATAAGGCAATGGCTGCGCCAATAAGTTTAGGCTCTTTTAAAATGCTCCCTAATGATTGACTTTGATCTGTAACCCAAGTATAATTAGCCCAAATGGTGCCTGTGGCATATCCTAAAATGCCAAAAAACGAACCAACAGCAGCAAATTGATGTGCAAAAATATCATTGCGCAAACTAAAGCCACGAAGGTATTTAATGCTGTAAACAAAGCTAGTGCCAAACAGTATCATCATACCAAACCACATACAAACATGAAAGTAAAGATTACGTATTGTTTCATTCAAAATAAATAAACGAGGAATCTCCATCAAAAAACCGCCTACAATCGTGTAGACCAACAAAAGAAAGGATAATATTTTCCACCAATTTTTCTGCAAACAGTACAAAGATTAATTGAGTTTGCAAAGGTAGGGTAAACTGATGCAAGAATTAAAAAAAATCATTTTTTATGTGCCTAGTCTTTCCACAAGTAAGGAAATAATATTGCTGCCATTGCAATTACCAAAACATCTAGACCCAAAATTAATAACGACAGCTGTAAAATTGCTCCTTCTCTAAAAACTTCGGCAAATGCAGCCTTGCTTAACCGCATTAATAATAAGAGTTGTGGTAAGATAACAGGAAACCCTAAAATGGCTATCAAAGCAGCATTTTGCTGTGCTTTTGCAGCAATTGCACTCATTAAGGTGAATACAATGCTTATACTAGCGCCCCCTAAAAAGACTATGCCAACAAAGCGCAGGGTATTATCAACTGGATTATTTAAAAATATAAAAAAAAGCAATAAGCTTAACAAGCTCATTAAGATCATCAGCAGTAAATTGTAAATCATTTTTGCAAAGATAAATTCTAAAGGAGAGGTAATTGAATAAAAATACAGCATCCTTCCCCTGCTTTCTTGTAAAAAGCTTTTAGCTACTGCATTTACGCAAATAAATAACTGAATGACCCAGAATAAGCCATTCCATATATTAGCATCAGGCTTATCGATAGATAAATAAAGTACAAAAATGGTGGATGCTATATATAAAAGAATACCATAAAAAGTATGTTTTTGCCTAAACTCAAGTAAGATGTCTTTCTTTAATAAAGCAAGTATTTTTTTGATCATCATCGCAAATTACAAACAATCGAATAAAAGAACCTTTGTTTTTTATTTACTTTATACCTATTAGTTGTAAAAATTCAATATTAATCGAAAATTCAATTAATATTTATTTATAAACTATTAAATTATATTAAAATTTATGAAAATGTACTTATATTTTGTTTTAAAGATGATTACTTGATTTTAAATAGTAATTTATTGTCTATACCATTCGATTTATGAATTCAGTTTCTCTAAGTATTGCAGGTAAGGTTTTGGGGTTGGCGAAGGTGGCTTTTGGAAACGTAAAATTTCTGCCAACGCCAAAGTTAATTAATTGCTCAAATATTTTTATTCGCACTGTCTGCCCTCCAATGTAAACCACGTGGTATACTCAGTTTTATTCTTTCGTTTGTTTTGTAAAGTCAATATTAAAGTTTGCATTTACGATCAGTCCATTATTATTTTGGAAAACATTTTAGCCGTTAATTTGTCTGCCAAATTGAAGCTTTTATTAAAGTAATCACATTTAATTATTGCGTTTTTTTTGAATCTATAGCCTAATAGTACTCCTATTCTGTTTTGATCAAATCTTTGTCTTTCGCAGACCGACATAGTTTTTTAACTTGCCCATAACTCACTTATATACTGTACAAACATTCGCATATTTATATTTTTAAAATTTAAGTTAATTTGGCCAAATTAACAAAGTGCACAAATGCGACAACGTGGCTCATAAATATCTTTTTCTCCTAATAAAACCTGTGGGCCTGAGGCAATTTTACGATAACTAATATTGGCAATATTTCCACATTTCATACAAATAGCATGAAGCTTGGTAATATAATCGGCCTTTGCTAATAGATTAGGCATTTGACCAAATGGTTTGCCCAAATAATCCATATCTAGTCCGGCGACAATTACCCGAATACCTTTTTGTGCCAGCAGCTCACAAACATCGGAAATATCTGCATCAAAAAACTGAGCTTCGTCAATGCCCACCACATCAACATCCTGGGCTAATAATAAAATAGTTTGTGCATTATCAACTGGAGTAGAAATAATTGCATTGGTATCATGACTTACAATTTTAACTTCGTCATAACGAACATCAATAGTCGGCTTAAAAATCTCTACTTTAAGATTTGCAATTTTAACTCTTTTTAATCTACGTATCAACTCTTCTGTTTTTCCACTAAACATACTACCGCAAATCACTTCAATCCAGCCCCTTCTTTCGCCTTTTAAATTAGGTTCTATAAACATTTTAGTATTTTTTTAATAAATCAGTATGTACCTTAGAGGTTCTAGCATTTTTAAAAAATGGGCGCCCCTTCTTTACGGGCATCAAAAGTATACTAATATCATGGAAAGAGTGGACACCTTGTTAAAAAAATTACAGAATCAGTTTACACAAAATGCTTCGGTAGAGCAATTATTGTTAACTGTTCAAATGTTACAGGCAGAATTACTGCACTTGCAACATCAAAATCAGGCAGTGTTAAATAGCGAAATGGCTGCAGTTAATGTTTCGCCATTAAATAGCTTTATACACGAACCCATTCCCATACAATCCAATATAGAAGGTATTAAGGTAGAACGCACAGTTGAAATGTTGCAGGTTGATGAAGCTGAACTAGATGCTGAATTAGAAGAAATAAAAAGAAATGCAAAGCATATGCAGAGTATAAGTGTACAACACAAACCTCATATTATTTTTGAACCTGAAGAAGATATTCCTACATTAAAACATACATCTAAACCCCTGCCAGAAACTAAAAAACAAATGGTTGTAACAGAAATAAATGAGTCGGTTGCAGTAAACATAGTCTCTTTAAACGATAAGTTGAAACAATCAAAAATTGATTTAGGCGATACCCTTACAGAAGCACCGATAAAGGATTTACGAAAAGCCATTGCTTTAAATGATCAATTTTTGTTTATTAATGAATTATTTCGTGGAGATGAAATTGCTTATGAAAGAAGCATAAAAACGATTAATAGTTTTTCCATTTTTGCAGAAGCAGAATATTGGATACAGCGAGAGTTAATGGTTAAAAATGGTTGGCGTGCCGACAATGAAATGGTTGCCCAATTTTATCAGCTAGTTAAAAGGCGTTTTTCTTGAATAAATTGAATTATTTTTTTTGATGCCCCGGTATTTCTATTAACAAAATGCTTAGCAGCATCTCCCATTCTATTTCTTTCGATATCATTAATCAATAGTTTATTCATTGTCGCTTCTAAACTAACCGGCCCGTCAACACTAATACCCCCGTCTGCATTAATTAAACCAATAGCTTCATCAAATTTTTCATATACTGGCCCAAAAACAACGGGCTTACCATAAACAGCAGCTTCTAATATATTATGTACCCCATCTGTACCAAATCCGCCACCAACATAGGCTATTGTTGCATATTTATATAGGCGGGAGAGCATTCCAATATTGTCAATTATTAAAATATTGGGGATATCGTGTTTATGAATAAATACAACTCCTTCTTCGTCTATATGTTCCTGCAAATTTGAATTAGATTTAAGTTTAACTAATGCTGAATAAAATATCGATCTAGGAAATTGCTCTTTCAAATCAAGTAAATTTGTTTTGTCAATTTCGTGTGGTGCTATTATAAATTTAATGGCAGGGTGAGTATTTATAAAATGAAGTAACTCTACCTCATCTTCTAGCCAGGTACTACCTGCAACAATAACTTGGCTATCGCCACAGAATGTTTCTATATGTAAAACAGGCATAAAATTATCTAGTATTTGCAATACCCTATCAAACCGTGTATCCCCATTAATAGTCACATTTTGTTTATACCCTAAAAAAGTTAAAAGGATTGCTGATGCTGAATTTTGAACAAAAAAATGGGTAAAAGTTTCAAGCATTTGTTTCCAGATGTCACCATACCAAGCAAAGAAGGGTTGGCTCTTTCTAAAAATACCCGATACCAATATTGTCGGAATATTTCTTTTCTTTATTTCGCACAGATAATAAAACCAGTATTCATATTTTACCCAAATAACTAAGGACGGATTTATAGCATCTAAAAACTTTTTTGCATTGCCACTTGAATCCATAGGCAAATAAAACACATGATCTACTCCAGGATAACTCTTCATTATTTGGTAGCCAGAAGGAGAAAAAAACGTTAAGACAATTTTTTGCGCTGGATTATTTTTTTTAAGCAGTTCCAATATTGGCCTACCCTGTTCAAATTCGCCCAAGCTAGCACAGTGCATCCAAATGGGTTGACCAATTACAGAAGATGATAAATTATCTTTTAACAATTGACTATTAATTAGCGTAAATATTTTTTTACGGCCGCTAAGCCATTGTTTTGCTTTTATATTCCACAAAGCAGCCACCCTTATTCCAAAGAAATAAAAAAACAGAAATAGGTTGTATAATAATTTACTGACCATTTAATTTCCAACAAATTTAACCGCAATTTTTTAATTGGAGTTAGTCATATTACTAATTTTTCATTCCTCAAGCAATTCGTATATTTGCGGCGCAATAAATAAGATATATGAGGCCCTTACAAATGGTTGATACCAAAACACAATACCGTAAAATTAAATCTGAAGTGGATGCTGCCGTTTTATCTGTAATGGAAAGCTCCATGTTTATAGGAGGTAAAGTAGTGAGTGAATTTGCCGAAAACCTTGCTAAATACCATGGCAGCAAATATTGCATTACCTGTGCCAATGGAACCGATGCTTTACAAATTGCCATGATGGCCTTGGGTTTAAAGCCTGGAGATGAAGTTATTACTCCTTCTTTTACCTATATAGCTACAGTAGAAGTAGCGGCACTGCTAAACATTAAACCCATTTTTGTTGAAGTAAACGCACAGACTTTTTGTATTGATCCCGAAGCCATTGAAAAAGCAATTACCCCAAAAACAAAAGCCATTATTCCGGTTCATTTATATGGCCATGCTGCCAATATGGAAAAAATAATGCTTATTGCCAAAAAATATAATTTAGTAGTAATTGAAGATAATGCCCAAGCTATTGGCTGCGATTACATTTTTGATGATGGTACCGTAAAAAAAACAGGGACCATTGGTGATATAGGTTGCACCTCTTTTTATCCTTCTAAAAACCTAGGTGCTTTTGGAGATGGAGGGGCTATATTTACAGATGATGATGCGCTTGCTGATAAATTAAGAATGATCGCTTCTCATGGCCAGAGCAAGCGCTACTATCATGATGTAGTCGGTTGTAACTCTCGGCTAGATGCTATACAGGCCGCAATTTTAAATATAAAGCTTACCCATTTAGATGCATACATTGCCGCTCGCAGAAAAGCAGCTGATTTTTACGATAAAGCATTTGCAGGGAATAAGTCTATTATTACCCCCTATAGAGCAAGTAATAATAAACATGTATTTCATCAATACACTTTAACTTTAGCAGATATAAACCGAGATAAACTTAATCAATTTTTAACTGATAATGGCGTACCTAACATGATTTATTATCCGGTGCCAGCTCACCGACAAAAGATGTTTGATGCTTTTGGCGGTAAAGAATATAATTTATTGGTAACAGACTGGTTAACAGAGCGGGTAATTTCGTTGCCTATTCACACAGAACTAGACGAAGAGCAACAAGAATTTATTGCAAATAAAGTTTTAGAATTCATAAATCGTTAACAAATAAGAACCAACTAAATGAAAATTGCAGTTATTGGAACAGGCTATGTTGGTTTAGTAACAGGTACTTGCTTTGCCGAAACGGGCAATAAAGTGACCTGTGTAGACATAGATGTAAATAAAATAAATAAACTTAACTCAGGCAAACTAACGATATACGAACCTGGGCTCGAAAAGTTATTTTTGCGAAACCAAAAAGAAGGTCGTCTTCATTTTACAACTAACTTAACAGACGCTATAGAAGATGTACAAATTATTTTTTTGGCCCTCCCAACCCCACCAGGAGAAGATGGAAGTGCCGATTTAAAATACATTTTAGGCGTAGCCGATGACTTGGGGAAAATAATTTCGAATTATGTAATTGTTGTAGATAAAAGTACAGTACCAGTTGGCACAGCTGAAAAAGTTTATACAGCCATTTCAAAAAATGCAAGCATAGATTTTGATGTAGTTTCTAATCCCGAGTTTTTGAGAGAAGGCGTTGCAGTAGATGATTTTATGAAACCAGACAGGGTTGTTATTGGAACAAGATCTGAAAGAGCTAAAAAAATATTAAACGATTTATATCTTCCTTTTGTACGCCAAGGTAATCCTATAATATATATGGATGAAAAAAGCGCTGAACTTACTAAGTATGCAGCTAATGCCTTTTTGGCTACTAAAATCACTTTCATGAATGAGATTTCAAATCTCTGCGAATTGTTAGGAGCAGATGTAGATATGGTTCGTAAAGGCATAGGAAGTGATGAACGAATAGGAAGAAGATTTTTATTTTCTGGCATTGGATATGGAGGTAGTTGTTTTCCTAAAGATGTGCAGGCTCTTGCCAAATCATCAGACGATGTGAACTATGATTTTAAAATACTAGATGCTGTAATGGGGATAAATAAAAAACAAAAACTACATTTAATTCCAAAAATAAAAGCCTATTTTAATAATAATTTAAAGGGTAAAAAAATAGCCATCTGGGGCTTAGCTTTTAAGCCAAATACTGATGATATTAGAGAGGCTCCAGCCTTAGCCATTATTGATGCATTACTTGCAGAAGATGCGATTGTTTGTGTATATGATCCCGAAGCTATGAATAATGCTAAAGTAATTTATGCAGATAAAATAATTTTTACCGAAAGACAATACGATGCGCTAACAGACGCTGATGCTTTAGTGATTGCAACAGAATGGAGTGAGTTTAGAACACCTGATTTTAATAACATGATTTCCTTGCTAAAAAATAAAGTGATTTTTGATGGCAGAAATCTTTTTGATTTAAATAAAATGGAAGAATTAGGATTTCATTATGAGAGTGTGGGAAGAAAACCCATCAAACCTTAAACTTATAATCTTTTAAACTGTAAAGTGGCAACAAAAAAAGTTTTAATTACAGGAGCAGCTGGATTTTTAGGATCACATCTTTGCGACCGTTTTATTAAGGAAGGGTTTCAGGTAATGGCTATGGATAATCTTATTACTGGCGATTTAAAAAATATTGAACATCTTTTTAAATTAAAAGAGTTTGAGTTTTATCACCACGATATTTCAAAATTTATTCACGTTACTGGAAACCTCGATTATATTTTACACTTTGCCTCTCCCGCTAGTCCAATTGATTATTTAAAAATACCCATACAAACTTTAAAAGTTAGTTCCTTAGGTACGCATAACTGTTTAGGATTAGCAAAAGTAAAAAATGCACGGATACTAGTTGCTTCTACAAGTGAAGTGTATGGCGATCCTCTGGTGCATCCTCAAACCGAAGATTATTGGGGTAATGTAAATCCAGTTGGCCCACGTGGCGTATACGACGAAGCTAAACGCTTTATGGAGGCCATTACTATGGCTTATCATACATTTCATCAAGTTGAAACCAGAATTATCAGAATATTTAATACCTATGGGCCACGAATGCGATTGAATGATGGACGTGCATTGCCTGCATTTATCGGCCAAGCACTTCGCGGCGAAGACCTTACCGTTTTTGGTGATGGTAGCCAAACTCGTAGTTTTTGTTATGTAGATGATTTGGTTGAAGGTATTTACCGGTTGTTGTTGAGTGATTATGCCCAGCCTGTTAACATAGGAAACCCTGACGAGATTTCTTTGTTAAATTTTGCAGAAGAAATAATAAAAATAACTGGCACAACACAAAAAATTATTTTTAAAGCCCTTCCAACAGATGATCCTAAACAGCGCCAACCAGATATTACAAAAGCTAAGGCATTATTAAATTGGACACCTAAAGTATCGAGAGCAGAAGGATTGAAAATTACTTATAAATATTTTAAAGCCTTACCAAAAGAAGATCTCCATAAATTGCCAAAAGAATTTGAAATAAAAAATTAATTACCAATTATTAATTATTTTTTTATGTATCAGGACTTATTAGAAAAGAAAAAAATATTAGCCGTAATTGGCCTTGGATATGCGGGGTTGCCCATTGCTTTGGAATTTGCAAAAAAAATTAAAGTAATTGGTTTTGATATTAATGCGGAGCGTATAAATATGATGCGCAATAAAATTGACCCCAGCCAAGAACTGGGAACGTCGGACTTTGAAGGCTGCGAGATTGAATTTACCGATGACCTAGATGTTTTACGGAAAGCAAACTTTTTTATTGTTGCAGTTCCTACGCCTGTTGACGAGCACAATGTACCTAATTTAATTCCAGTAACACAGGCCAGTGAAAGCATTGGTAAAGTAATTAAAAAAGGCGATTATGTAGTTTATGAAAGCACCGTTTATCCGGGATGTACCGAAGAAGATTGTGTGCCTATAATTGAAAAATTATCAGGTTTAAAAATGACCGACGATTATATGATTGGCTATTCGCCCGAAAGAATTAATCCGGGAGATAAGGAACATACCATTAGCACGATTATAAAAGTAGTGAGTGGATGCTGTACCAAAAGCTTGGATACTATTGCCCAAGTGTATGAGCTGGTAGTTAAAGCAGGTGTTTACAAAGCTTCTTCCATTAAGGTGGCAGAAGCTGCAAAAATTATTGAAAATACACAACGCGATCTTAATATTGCATTGATGAACGAACTCTCCATCATCTTTGATAAAATGAATATTAATACCTATGAAGTACTGGAAGCAGCGGGCACTAAATGGAATTTTTTGAGATTTCAACCGGGACTTGCTGGAGGACATTGTATTAGTGTTGATCCATATTACCTTACGTACAAATCAAAAAAAATAGGCTATGATTCGCAGGTAATTTTAGCCGGCCGTTATATTAATGATGCCATGGCGGCACATGTGGCTCGAAAAATATTACAGCACATTATTGAAACCAATGGCAATGTAAAAGAGGCTAAAATTTTGGTAATGGGTGCCACATTTAAAGAGAATGTAAGTGATATCAGAAACAGTAAAGTTGCTGATGTTATTAAAGAACTTAAATCCTTTTCCTTAAATGTACATATTTCAGATCCTTATGCCAACAGTAAAGAACTAAAGTATGAATATGGATTTGAATTAACGCCTGAAATAGCCAATGATTACGATGCTGTTTTAGTAGCTGTTTCGCATGATAATTATAAAAATTTAGATGAGGTTTATTTTGCATCTATCACCAAAAAAAATGGATTAGTGGCCGATTTAAAAGGTATATATCGAAACAAAATAACATCAAGAAAATATTGGAGCTTATAATAAAATGTTCACCCCTATTGTAAAAAAGATAGAATTGAAATAGGGAGCAAAAAATTGAAGGAATAAAATTATGAGTAATATATTTAATACCAAAGATTTAAGTAACGACTCCTCTTTAATAATAGGAGGTGCGGGATTTATTTATAGCCACATTGCCGAGTACTTATTAAAACAAGGTGCTAAAAAAGTAAGGGTGTTGGATAATTTAGAAAAAGGATTTCAATCTAATCTAGATATACGACAAAAGTTTAGTAAGTTTGAATTTATAGAAGATGGCATTAGAAATATAGACACTTGCCAGCAGGCTATTATAAGAATAGATTATGTGAATCACCAGGTTGCGTTAGGCTCGGTACCTAGAAGTATTAAAGATTCTGTTTATTTTAACGAATTTATTGTTAACTGATTTTAAGTAAGAATTTTGCATATAAAATGATTTAAGCAATTAAAAATCTTTCATAGATATGACATTTATAAAAACAGAATTTCCAAGTCTAATCGTTGTTGAACCAACTGTATATAAAGATAGCCGGGGGTATTTCTTTGAGAGTTACAGTGAAAATAATTTTAAGGCAGAGGGTATTGATATTAAGTTTGTGCAGGACAATCAATCAAAATCTGGTTATGGCGTAATACGAGGATTACATTACCAATTAGGACCTTATGCACAAACAAAACTTATTAGGGTATTGAGTGGTAAGATACTAGATATAGCCGTTGATATAAGAAAAGGATCTTCTAGTTTTGGCAAAGTTTTTTCTATTGAATTATCAGCAGAAAATAACAAACAGTTATTTATACCAAAAGGATTTGCCCATGGGTTTTCGGTACTAAGCGAAACTGCTGAAGTGATTTATAAATGTGATGCATTTTATCATGAAGAGGCTGAAGCAGGAATTAGTTACAATGATGCAACCTTGCAGATAGACTGGAAAATACCTAAAGAAAAGGCGCTTATTTCTGATAAGGATTTGCAGCATCCCTCTTTTTTAAATTGTCTAAATAATTTTGTATTTGAACAATAATATGCAAACAATTTTAGTAACAGGAGCAAATGGACAACTGGGTAATGAACTAAAAGTTATTGCCAAAAATTACCTGAATTATAAATTTCTTTTTGTTTCAAAAGAGGAATTAGCCATTGAAAATACAGAGGCAGTAAAAGAATTTTTTACGACACACCTAATTAACTATTGCATTAATTGTGCAGCATATACAGCCGTTGATAAAGCCGAATTAGAAAAGGAAAATGCTTTTTTAATTAATGCAGTTGCAGTTTCAACACTTGCTAAAATTTGTGCGCTAAGCAATACGCAACTAATTCATATTTCTACAGATTATGTTTTTGATGGCACTTCTACACAACCTTATAAAGAAACAGATAAACCTTCTCCGGTAAGCTTATATGGCCAATCTAAATTACAGGGAGAGACCTTGGCTTTGCAGTACTGTTCATCTGTAATAATTATCCGTACTTCTTGGCTATATTCTTCCTTTAGAAACAATTTTGTAAAAACGATGTTGCGATTAATGAAAGAAAAAGAATTCATCAATGTAGTGAGTGATCAGATTGGCTGCCCAACCTATGCTGCGGATCTTGCTTTGGCCATTATGCAAATTATTGTATCAAAAAAGAGCAATACTAATCCAGGAATTTACCACTATTCAAATGCAGGAATTACTACCTGGCATGAATTTGCTATGGCTATAAAAAAAATAGCAGGCAGCCCATGTATTATTAACCCTATCAACACAGCGCAATATCCAACAGCTGCAAAACGTCCTAAATATTCTATTTTGGATAACACAAAAATAAGAGAAGTATTTCCTATAATAATTCCAGCATGGGAAGATAGTTTACTAAAATGTTTACACTTGCTTGCATAAAAAAACATCCACCTACTGGCAGATGATTTAACTAATGTTTAAATTGACTTACTTTTCAATTTAAAAGACTCCATAAATTTAGTAGTAAAATTCCCTTTTCTAAAATTTTCATCTTGCATTAATTGCTGATGAAAAGGGATGGTAGTTTTAATTCCTTCAATTACATATTCGCTTAAAGCCCTGCTCATCGTATTAATAGCTTCTTCGCGGGTTTGGGCAATGGCAATTAGTTTTCCAATCATACTATCGTAATACGGCGGTATAACATATCCTGCATACACATGACTATCTACCCTTACCCCATGACCGCCTGGCTGATGCAGTACGGTTATTTTTCCTGGTGATGGCCTAAAGTCATTGTAGGGATCTTCGGCATTAATACGACATTCAATAGCGTGCATTTGTGGGTAATACGCTTCCCCTATAATTTTTTCGCCTGCTGCAATTTTTATCTGTTCTTTAATTAAATCAAAATTAATTACTTCTTCAGTTACGCAATGCTCCACCTGAATTCGGGTATTCATTTCCATAAAATAAAAATTTCGGTGTTTATCAACCAAAAACTCAACGGTACCTACACTTTCGTAATTAATTGCCTGTGCCGCTTTAATGGCGGCTTTACCCATTCTTTCTCTTAGCTCATCAGTCATAAACGGAGAGGGTGATTCTTCAACCAACTTTTGATGTCGGCGTTGAATAGAACAATCTCTTTCGCTTAAGTGACAAATATTGCCATATTGATCTCCTGCAATTTGTATTTCGATATGGCGTGGTTCTTCCACAAATTTTTCCATATAAATTCCATCATTTTTAAATGATGCGGCCGCTTCTGTTTTAGCATTTTCAAATGCTTTTTCAATTTCCGATTCTTCCCATACCACACGCATTCCTTTACCACCACCGCCAGCAGTAGCTTTTAAAATAACGGGATAACCCACTTCTTTAGCTGCGGTTTTTGCATGAGACACATTTTCTAAAAGCCCATCCACACCTGGCACTACCGGTACACCGGCTTTAATCATCGTATTTTTTGCTGTAATTTTATCTCCCATGGAGTTAATCATATCTGGTGTAGGACCTATAAATTTAATACCATGATCGGCACAAATTTTTGCAAATTTCGCATTTTCGGCTAAAAAGCCATACCCCGGATGAATTGCATCTGCATTGGTAATTTCAGCTGCAGCCATAATATGTGCCATGTTTAGATAACTGTCCATACTGGCCGGTTTACCAATGCAAACGGCTTCATCTGCAAACTTTACATGTAAACTATCCTTATCGGCAGTAGAATAAACCGCTACTGTTTTAATACCCATTTCTCTACAGGTACGAATAATACGTAGGGCAATTTCTCCACGATTGGCTATTAATATTTTTTTAAACACAACGGTTGAATTAAAAATTAAGAATTAAAAATTCAGATACGAGAGGCTCGTCTTTATTTTTGAATTTTAAATTAAGAAGGATCTACCAAAAACAAAGGTTGGTCATACTCTACCGGACTAACATCTTCAACCAACACTTTTACAATTTTTCCTTTTACTTCACTTTCTATTTCGTTAAATAGCTTCATAGCTTCAATAATACAAACTACTTTACCTGTTGTAACCTCATCTCCAACGCTAGCAAAGATGGGTTTACCGGGACCGGCCTGACGGTAAAAAGTACCGATCATCGGGCTTTTTATTGTAATCAAATTATCGACTTTTTGGGCAGTTGCTGCGGCGGCAACAGGCGCAGCAACTAAGGGTGCAGCAGCAGGTGCTGGTGCATAAGAAGGTGCTCCTCCAGCAATAATATTTTGAACAGGGTCCTTTTTTTGCTTTACTGTAATTTTTACCCCTTCTTCCTCAATAGTAATTTCACCAATATTAGTTTTATTAATGAGCTTTACTAACTCTTGAATCTTCTTGATGTCCATGATGATTATTTAAGTAGTTAATTAGTTTTGAAACGGGCTGCTAAGATAGGTGAACTATAATTATAATAGCAAGTAAAATTATAAAAAAAACGTAAAAAATACCTTTTTTATGCCAAAAAAGATCAAAAAAGGTCAATATTTGACTAAATTAGCCAAATATTATTATTATTAAAAATGGGTAAATACAGACTGTATTTACCCATTTTTAATAAAATACATTTTTATCCTTTTACTCTTTCTACATATTCGCCGGTTTTTGCGTTAACCCTAATTAACTCTCCTTCATTAACAAATAAAGGCACGTTTACGGTTGCTCCTGTTTCTACAGTTGCTGGTTTTAAGGTTCGCGTTGCAGTGTCGCCCTTCATACCTGGTTCGCTGTAAGTAACCAGTAAAACAATTTTGTCTGGCAGTTCAACCCCCATAGGCAAGTCGGTTTCACCATTAATTAAAACAGATACTTCTTGCCCGTCTTTTAAAAATCTTGGCGCATCAATCATAGCTTCAGCTACCGTAATCTGTTCAAAGGTTTCGGTATCCATAAAGCTGTAGCCAGTGTCGTCTTTATATAAATATTGGTATGGTTTTTTTTCAACCCTAACCGGAAAAATGTTTTCTCCACTATTCCAGGTTATTTCAATAGAACGATTGTTATCAACCCCTTTAAGTTTTGCCCAAACTTTGGCTGCTGCACGGGCTGTTTTATTTTGTCCAAATTCTATAACGGTGTACAGACTACCATCTACCTTAATGATTAACCCTGAACGTACATCTGCTGTTGTTGCCATAATAAAATAATTTTACCCCGATACGTATCGGGAGGTTGCAAAAGTAGGAATAGTAAGGCTAAATAAGAAATTCAGTATTAAATTACATTTTATCCATTAACAAACTAATATCAATCAAAGTGATTTTTTTTACAAAAAAAATTAAGAATAAAAAAAACATTTTTTGTATTAATTCGGGTTTGCATAGTTTTTAGCTCTTTGGCACAAACTGATACTAGCCAGGAATATTTCAAATTACCCATTACCTATAATTTTAACGTTATTAAAGTACCTGATAGACCCAGTTTTATCAATAATAAACTGCAAAAAAATAATCTGAGATTTTTTTTTCTTCCTTAACCCCGATTTTGAACATTGTCACCAGGAAACAAAAAATTTAATATCACAAATAGATCTGCTTAAAAATTTGGAGATCCTAATGTTCTGCATACTAGATTACAATTCAATCAAAAAAAAATTACACCGAATATAAACTTGCCAATTATCGAAACATTACGATGGTACAGGAACCAATATATGATTTGCCCGGTTTTTATAATATATATTCCATACTTGATGTGTATCATAAAAAAGAAAATTTTCTTACCCCTTTTATAAATAAATTTTCTGTCGAAGAAATTCTTCTACTATTATATTTTTTTCAGATAGATTATTTTTAAAAATTGCTTTTTACTGCTTGTCAATTTAATTACCTTTGCTCCACAAATAATTTTTCTACCTTAAATATACATATATGAAAATAACTGTAGTTGGAGCTGGAGCCGTAGGTGCTACCTGTGTAGACAATATTGCCCGTAAAGAACTTTGTAGCGAGTTAGTAATACTAGACATTAAAGAAGGTGTTGCCGAAGGCAAAGCAATGGATCTGATGCAAACTGCCACCTTACTTGGTTTTGACACAAAAATTATAGGAAGTAGCAATGATTATACAAAAACTGCTGGCACCGATGTAGCTGTTATTACATCGGGGATTCCACGTAAACCTGGCATGACCAGAGAAGAATTGATTGGTATAAATGCAGGAATTGTAAAATCAGTAACAGAAAATATATTAAAGCATTCTCCAAATGCAATTATTATTATTGTTAGTAATCCAATGGATACAATGACCTACCTCGCATTAAAATCAAGTGGCTTGCCAAAAAACAGAATTATAGGTATGGGTGGCATTTTAGATAGCAGTCGTTTTAAATATTATTTATCAACTGCAATGGGCTGCCCTGCAACTGACCTACAAGCGATAGTTGTTGGGGGACATGGAGATACAACTATGATTCCTTTGGCTAGGTTGGCCACTTATCAAGGAACACCAGTTTCTAATTACTTAAAAGCAGAAGCATTAAAAAAAGTTGTTGCAGATACTATGGTTGGTGGTGCAACGCTTACCGGTTTATTAGGCACCTCAGCCTGGTATGCACCAGGTGCTGCTGTGGCAGCATTAGTAGAGAGCATCGTAAGAGATGAGAAAAAATTATTCCCCTGCTGTGTTTATTTGGATGGCGAATACGGACAAAAAGATATTTGTATTGGCGTACCTGTTGTAATTGGAAAAAACGGAATAGATAAAATTATTGATTATAAACTTAATGAAGAAGAGCAGGTAGCTTTTAATAAAAGTGCCGTTGCAGTAAGAAGTATGAATGGGGAGCTAGAAATTTTATAATTTCCTATAATGTAAATCCTAAAGTTCAGTTAATCATATCTAATACAGGATTAATTTCAGATATACTCAACCCGCTAAGCGCTAAATAAAAACGAATACTATCATTTTTTTCGAGTGCAATTTTTGTAAACAACGAATCCATATTAGGTGGAGGTTTCGAAAAATCAACTTCTGTATTTTGCGAAAACACATTTTGCAGACTAATAAAAAAATAAAAGAATGTTAGTACATATTTCATACTTTGGAGTTATTTTTTATACTACAGTATCGTCACTTAAATATTGATTAATTTTTTATTTTAATGCAAAAAAAAATCAACTCATGCCATCAACAATCATCTCTTTATTAATCTTCAGCACCAATCCTTGCAATACTTTTCCTGGTCCGGATTCTGTAAAATTTGTTGCGCCATCTGTAATCATCGTTTCTATGCATTGCGTCCATTTTACCGCACCTGTTAGTTGATTAATTAAATTTCTTTTAATGGTGGAGGGGTCTGTTATACCCTTTGCCACTACGTTTTGATAAACCGGGCAGGAAGGCTCATTAAAATGTGTGGCATCAATGGCTGCAGCCAGTTCTTCTTTTGCGGGCAACATGAGTGGAGAATGAAATGCACCCCCAACAGGTAACATTAGTGCTCGTTTTGCACCTGCTGCTTTCATACGTTCACAAGCGATTTCAATTCCTTTTACAGAACCACTTATGACCAATTGACCTGGACAATTATAATTTGCCGGCACAACTACTTCACCAGTTTCACTCATTACTTCCTCGCAAATTGCTTCTACCCTATCGGCTGCTAAAGCTAATACTGCGGCCATTGTAGAAGGGTTCATTTTGCATGCCCTTTGCATAGCCTGGGCCCTTATTGAAACCAATATTAAAGCATTTTCAAAACTTAATGTACTATTTGCTACCAAAGCAGAGAACTCACCCAATGAATGGCCTGCTACCATATCCGGTTTTATATCGGGCAATGTTTTAAAAGCAATTACCGAATGTAAAAAAATGGCAGGTTGTGTAACATTGGTTTGTTTCAGTTCTTCATCAGAACCATTGAACATGATATCAGATATCCTAAATTTTAATATTTCATTGGCCTGTTCAAACAATTCTTTTGACTCATTATTTATATCATACAAAAATTTTCCCATCCCACTAAACTGAGATCCTTGTCCGGGAAATATATAGGCATGTTTCATTGTTATTATTTTAGAATACAAATAAAACAAAAAAATCTCTCAAATGGAGAGATTTTTAATAAAGTACTTATTTTTTATCAATGTAATTTGGCGCTGATCAACTTTAAAAATTCACTTCTAGTATCATTTTTTTCGAACTGTCCCCAAAATGCAGAAGTAGTTGTTACCGAGTTTTGCTTTTCTACCCCCCTCATCATCATACATAAATGAGATGCTTCAATTACTACGGCTACACCTAATGGATTTAACGTTTCTTTTATAGAAGTTAATATCTGGTGCGTTAGTCTTTCCTGTACTTGCAGGCGGCGACTAAAAGCATCTACTACCCTAGCTATTTTACTAAGGCCTGTTATATATCCGTTAGGGATATAAGCTACATGGGCTTTTCCATAAAAAGGCAACATATGATGTTCGCACATACTGTATAGTTCAATATCTTTAACCACAATCATTTCACTTACCACTTCATGAAATTTTGCAGAATTTAATATTTCTGTTGCATCAATATTATAACCTTGCGTAAAAAATTGCATCGCTTTAGCAATACGCTCTGGCGTTTTTTGTAATCCCTCCCTATCTGGGTCTTCGCCAAGTAATTCTATGGCACTTCGATAATTTTTCATGAGTTCAGATGTTGTCTTCTCATCAAATTGCTCAATTTTTTTGTAGGCCATTATTTATAATTTTTGTTTTAGTTTGCCGGGTATTCCACAAAATTTCTTTCAGTTTCATACAACCGAATATGTAAATCAAATTTTAACTCAATTTTATCTCTTAAAATATTGTAAATAACAATAGCTATATTTTCTGCACTAGGGTTTAATCGCTTAAACTCGGCAATATCTTCATTTAAATTTTTATGATCAAAACGCTCTATTACGTTCTCTTGAATAAGGTAACTAAGCACTTTCATATCAATTACATAGCCCGTTTCATTATCAGGCACTCCTGTTACTTTAACTATTAGTTCGTAATTATGGCCATGAAAATTCGGATTGTTACATTTGCCAAAAACAAGGTCATTGGTTGCATTATCCCAATTTAGGTTATGTAACCGATGAGCTGCATTAAAATGTTCTTTGCGGTAAACAGCTACTTTTTTGCTCATGATTATTGTTATAACATATTAATATTACTATTTGTTTACCTAGGCAAAGAAAAATAGAAACATTATTTATTAGTGGCTAAAACAGAATTGTACTTTTTAAAAACATCAACTATTGAAAGTTAATTACAAATAAAGTTAAGATTTGTTTACTTTAAATTTTAAATTAAATCCTAGCATCGGGGCCATAATATTCAACATAAATCCGGGGTGTTTCTGATAATTTAAGACAATATAACTTTACATCTGCAGGAAGATGAGGTGCTAATTCGTTCCAAATGCCAATTACCAGATTTTCAATAGAGCAAAGTTTATCCCGCATAAATTCAACATCTACATTTAAATTTTTGTGATCAAGTTTGTCTATCACCTGTTCTTTTACAATGATACTTAGTTTTTTTACATCATATACAAAACCGGTGTCGGGATTTGGTTCACCTTTTAAAGTAACAAATAACTCAAAATTGTGCCCATGCCAATTTTCATTGGCACACTTGCCAAAAATCTCCTCATTTTTTTCTCGGCTCCATACCGGATTAAATAATTTATGAGCTGCATTAAAGTGTTCCAGCCTGGTAATGTAAACCATTAATATAAAAAATTTTGGCAAAGGTAGCTTCAAAATACTGAAATATGAAGGGTAAATACGAAATTTGTGCCATGCAAATATTATTAATTGCTGCAACAGAAGCCGAAATAAACCCATTTACTACTGTTAATACAAAAATTGATGTGTTAATTACGGGTCTTGGCGTGCCGTCAACTATCTATCATCTGCAAAAACGAATACAACAGATGGAATATGATATCGTTATACAGGCTGGTATCGCTGGCAGTTTTAATAGTAGTTTATTATTAGGGCAAACTGTATTTGTAAAACAGGATTGCTTTGCCGATTTGGGAATTGAAGAAAGGGGAAATTATACGCCAATTTTTAGTACAGTGTTTGCAGATAAAAATAAATTCCCTTTTGTAGAAGGGTGGCTTGTAAATTTGGAAAACAATACAAATAATTTAAACTTATTATCAGTAAAATCGATTACTGTAAATAAAATAAGTGATAGTGCTTTACAAAAGCAACAGTTGCTCAGTAATTTTAATGCAGATATTGAAACAATGGAGGGTGCTGCTTTACATTATGTTTGTTTGCAAGAAAAAATTCCTTTTTTACAAATCCGTTCTATTTCCAATTATGTTGGCGAAAGAGACAAATCAAAATGGTATATGAAAGAAGCCATAAAAAATTTAAATAATACAATTTCAAAATTGATTAACGAATTAATTACTTAATTATTAAAATGAGACTTAGTTTAGGATTCTCCCCTTGCCCCAACGATACTTTTATTTTTGATGCGTTGGTAAATCATAAAATTGATACTGGGGATTTATCATTTGAGGTTTTTTTGGAAGATGTGGAAACCCTTAACAAGGGTGCCTTACAAAAAAAAATAGATATCACAAAACTTAGTTACAGCCTATTACCATTGGTACTTGAGCACTATCTGGTTCTCAATAGCGGCAGTGCATTAGGCAATGGTGTTGGCCCCATTTTAATTTCCAATAAAAAAGTTGACTCCAAAAATGTTAATGACCATACTATTGCAATTCCTGGAGAATACACAACCGCCCATTTCCTTTTTTCTTTAGCTTACCCCAATGTTAAAAACAAGATTTTTTTAAAATATAGTCAAATAGAAGATTTCGTTTTAGAAGGAAAGGGGTTAGGTGTTATTATTCATGAAAACAGATTTACATACGCATTAAAAGGATTACAAAAAATTACTGACTTAGGCGATTACTGGATAAAAAAAACCGGCAAACCTATTCCTTTAGGAGGCATTGTGGCAAAGCGTTCGATTAATAGTAACATTGTTTTGCAGGTTGATGCGCTTATCAGAAAAAGTATTGAATATGCCTATACGTATCATTATAAAAAAATGACCGACTATGTAATAGCCAATGCGCAGGAAATGAGTGAAGACATCATGCGAAAACACATTGATCTTTATGTAAACAATTATTCAATTAATTTAGGTAAAGAGGGTAAAGAGGCAATTCAAAAAATCTTATCTATACTTAAGCCTGTTAATATAGAGAGTAAAATGCAAGATCATGACATTTTTATAAAATAATCAATTTTAAAAATTATTTTTCTGCAGTCCATTTTTAAAAACTTCTAAACAAAGTAGTCTTGCAATTTCGTGTTGTACAATTGGTTTAGGATAATGCAACTCATTTAATTCGGGTATCCATTTATTAATATATTCAAGTTTTGGATCAAATTTTTTTGTTTGCAGATAAGGATTAAAAATTCTAAAATAAGGTGCTGCGTCACAACCGCTGCCTGCAGCCCATTGCCATCCCCCATTATTAGAAGCCAAATCAAAGTCTAATAGTTTTTCGGCAAAATAAGCTTCGCCTAATCGCCAATCTAGCAATAAATGTTTACATAAAAAAGAAGCTACAATCATGCGAACTCGGTTATGCATAAATCCAGTGGCATTTAGTTCCCGCATACCCGCATCTACAATAGGATAACCAGTTTGTCCATTGCACCATTTTTCAAATTCTCCAGTATCTCTACGCCACTCAATTTGATCATATGCAGATTTAAATGCAAGCCCTTTGCCCACTTGTGGAAAGTGCCAAAGAATCATTTGATAAAAATCTCTCCATATTAACTCATTAAGAAAGGTTTCGCTTATGCCAGTAGATTGTTTTCCAATTTGCCTAATGCTTATGGTACCAAAACGCAGGTGTACGCCTAATCTTGATGTACCCGCAACTGCAGGAAAATTTCGTTGCGCTTGATATTTCATAAGTACCTCTTCCTTTAATTCTTTTGTAGGAAAAGATATACGCTTACTTGTAAATCCCATACTAAATAATGACGGGATAGTACCTATTGAATTGCGATAAAAATTATCAAAATATTTTGCTGTTTTATATTCTTCAAAAGGAAAATTTATTAAAGTCGCTTTCCATTTTCTACTGTACGGAGTAAATATGGTGTATGGTTTGCCATCATCCTTAATTACCTCCTCTTTTTCAAAAATAACTTGGTCTTTAAAAGTTTGAAGCATGGCTCCTTTCTCTTGCAGTAGTCTAGCTATTATTGCATCTCTCTCTATAGCATAAGGCTCGTAATCGTGGTTGGCAAATACATGCTTGATGTTGTATTGTAAAAAAAGTTTATCAAAAGCCTCCGTAGGTGTTGAATAAAATACGTGTAGCGATGTCCCCATTATAATTAATGAAGACTGTATTTCTTCTAAAGCAGCGTGTATAAACTCCACCCGTCCATCATCCTTGTTAGTCAGTTTATCAAGGATATTTTTATCAAAAATAAAAATGGGTAAAACCGGAGTTTTGCTTTTTAACGCCTGGTAAAGAGCTGCATTATCTGTTAAGCGCAAATCGCGTCTAAACCAAAAAATATTTACAGTTTGCAATTTTAATGTATTTTAAAAAAATATTAAACAAATTACTTAAGAATTTGTTTGCAAAAATGAAGCATATATTTTTTGTGTTTGTATATGGGTATATTTTTTATCCTCAATACTTTGCACCCAACGTAAATTATAGATGGAGTTGGTTAAAAAAACTTCATCTGCATTAAGTAAGTCAGCAACACTTATTTCTCCTTCAATAGGCTTTTTATTTTGTGCAGCAAGTAGATTAATTATATTTTTTCTCATAACACCTGCAATACATCCTTCTTTTAAAGAAGGTGTATAAATAAGTTGGTCTTTAATTAAAAAGATATTGGCAATAGTTGTATCGCAAATTCTATCCCAAGTATTTAATAAGATGGCATCATTCCATTTTTGTTTTTTTGACTCAAGCGCAGCCATAGCATAGGGTAAAAAGTTATTATGTTTTAAGTTGCTAATTATATCACAATTTTTTTTCACTTCGGTGTATACACCTAAAACTAAGCCATTATTATTCCATAAGCCTACTTCATCGGGCAGCGCCCAGGTTTGTATTAAGTAATGTGGACAATCATTTATCTCGTCATACAATCCACCATCGCCCCTAAAAACAGTTATCCTTATTCTAGCTACTTTACGATGACCATTTTTATTTAATATTTCAGTTATTTCATTTTGTAAATGATCAGGAGTAAAATTTTTAGGGATTTTAAAAGATAAAATCGATAGACCTTTCCATAATCGAGCAAAATGTGCATCACCTAATTGTAGTGTGCCGTTAATGCTTTTTATTGTTTCAAAAAGACCATCCCCATATCTTAATCCACGGCTATTAACTGATAATACTTTTGAATTTTCGGGAAAAGACTTGCCATTATAAATAAAATATTCCATCAGTCAAATATACTAGCTATGTACTATAGAACAGATAAAAAACTTTCTCTAATTTATTGGAGGCAGTTTTTTGTTAATGTATTATTTAAGCCTGATTGATTAAAAAACGTCATTTAAAATATTATTTGTACGGCTGACTTGATAAATTCTGCTGAACTTATTGCATCAATTTTTTATATTTAATTTATTTCAGATGGTCTCTCCAATTATCATATCTACTTGGCATTACGCAATTATAGGAGATGGATATGAAGTATAAATTTACGGTGGCGACTTGCACCGTACTAAAAGGTGTAACCGATTCATGTTGGGGTAGGGTAGATTTTAGTTTAATGGGATACGGATTAAAATCTACATCAAAGATGATTTACTTAATTTATATATACAAGGGGAAAACAACAGAAAATAATGGTATTTTTCGGAAAAATCATAAAAATCAATACTGTAGTATTGTGAAGAAAAAATAACAATTGGGATTTTCTAATTTTATAATTTTATTTGGAACTGGAGTTATTTTATTGACTCTATTAATCGCATTAGTCAAATTTAAAAAAGACAAACCTAAATATTTCAAATATATTTTTATATATATTTTAATTGGATTAATTATATCAGCTAATACAATTATGAACAAAAATAATATTTGTTTTTTTAAAAGTAATAGCGTTTATGCAATTGAGCAAGTGTTATCAATTTTTCAGACATTTATGTTATACTTATTTTTTATCAATGTACTAAATAAATCAAAATATTATAACATACTATTAATTCTAATCCCTATATCAATTATTATTCAATTATTTATACTCAATTTAGTTATTAAAAAAAATGCTGATGTCATGCCTTCAATTGCATCAAATTCATTTCTAATAATTTTTTGTTTTTTTTATTTAAGAGATTTAATGTCTAATAATCCCACCCTCATTCTTTTAAAATCTACAACATTCTGGATAGTCATCGGCATATTGTACTGTTCCTGTATTAGTTTGCCTATATTTTCTTTAATATCATTTATTACTAGAGATGAGGAATATAAATATCTTCGATCTCAAATTTTTTCTATTGCTAACATGTCAATTATAGTTTTATATTTATTTATAATTAAAAGTTATTTGTGCTTAAAGCCCCCGCAGAATTTATAGTCTTTTTTATCCTAATTTCAGTTTTTCTAATACTAGCCCTTGTAGTTTTTATATCCTTAATTATTTACCGATATCAACAAAAACAAAATACCTATTTTAAAGATATAGAAATACTGAACGCATCTCATGAAAAAACTTTACTGCAATCGCAATTAGAAATACAAGAGCAAACTCTTCAGCACCTCTCAAGAGAAATACACGATAATATTGGTCAAAAATTAACCCTTGCAAAACTGTATTTAAACACATTTGATTATACAGATAAATACAAAGTAATTACACAGGTTAATGATGCGGTATGCATAATTGGCGATGTAATAAACGACCTCAGTAATTTAAGCCATAGTATGAGTAGTGAAATTATTTTAGAAAACGGCATTATAAAGGCTTTAGAATATGAAAAAAATCAATTAAAAAAATCTGGTGTATACCAAAGCCATTTTTTTGTAACCGGCGAGCCCATTTTTTTAGACACCGAAATAGAATTAGTACTTTTTAGAATTGTACAAGAAGCATTAAACAATATAGTAAAACATGCATCGGCATCTATAATAAATATATACTTGCATTTTAACAACAGTTATTTATCAATTACAATAGAAGATAATGGAAAGGGATTTAAAGTGTCTGAAAATTATTATGGAACAGGTTTGCAAAATATAAAAAAACGCACTGCCCTTTTAAAAGGTAATTGTAACATAAACAGCAGTGAAAATACTGGCACAAAAATAATAATAAAAATACCTCTATATGAAATCAACGCGACTGTATAAAATCATCCTGGCAGATGATCATGTTCTTTTAAGGGATGCGCTGGCTAATTTAATTAATAAATTTCCAGGGTTTACTGTAACTGCTGTTGCCGAAAATGGTAAACAAGTGATAGATATTATTAAAAATAGCAGTGATGTAGATATTGTACTAATGGATTTAAATATGCCCATAATAGATGGATATGAAGCGGCTAGGTGGCTAGTAAAAAACAAACCAGAGATTAAAATAATTATATTAACTATGTATGATAGTGAAATAGCCCTTATTCGGCTTCTTCAAGCTGGCGTGCATGGTTTTTTAAAAAAAGATATCCACCCCAATGAGCTAAAAACGGCCATGGCCATTGTAGCCGAAGGCGATTATTATTATTCTAACCACGCTACAGTAAAACTCGCTTCGCTCTTTCGTCAAAATGCAAGAAACGAATCTGCCCTCAAAAAATCGATGTTGAATGATGTAGAAATTGAATTTTTAAAATTGACAAGTACAGAAATGACTTATAAAGAAATTGCAAAACATATGAATTTATCTCCAAGACACATTGATAGTTACCGAGATGCCCTCTTTACTAAATTAGAAGTTAAAAGCCGAGTGGGCATGGTAATATATGCAGTGAGAAACGGAATTGTTAATTTTTAATACCTCATTACTCAATAAGCTTGTTGTGCATATCAATACATTAATAAGCCCCCATTGGCTTTAGCATCCCCTTTTGTTTTCATATTTTACCTAATGGTTTCAAGAGTACGTATAGTAAGAAATAAGATTTTAGATATTTATTCTATAGTTATATTCTCTGAAAGCAGTTGCAAAATTTTTAATTCTTTTTGATTAAAATTTACGGGGGTATTACTTCCGTAATATTGACGCACATTTTTTTTGCATCAAATTGCCTGCCACTGTGATAATGTGTATTTAAAAACGAGCAACCGCTAATCCTATTTTATAATTGTCAAATATTAATTAATCAGTTTGAACATTACCGCGCAACATCGATTAGAAATTTATAAATCACAATAAATAAATTTATTGAATACCCCTTCCCCTTTAAATAATCTCATACTTACTTTTAAATTAATTGGATATTAAAATAGTCCAAACAATTTAGCGTCAATACTAGATATTATCTTTCCCAGATCTTCCTCATTTTCGGCAAATTTATTTTTATCGGCGTCTATAATCAATAATGGACCTTCTTTATAATTATCAATCCAGCTATTATAAAACTCATTCAGTTTTTTTAAATAGTCTAGGCGTATATTTTCTTCGTATTCCCTACCCCTTTTTTGTATTTGAGCAACCAATGTTGGTACCGATGCTTTTAAATAAATAATTAAATCGGGTGGTTTTACCATACTTTTCAAGGTTTCAAAAAAATTATAGTAATTATCAAAATCGCGTTTAGTCATTAGGCCCATGTCATGCAGGTTTGGAGCAAATATATTGGCATCTTCATAAATGGTTCTATCTTGAATAACGGTTTCGGTACCGTGATGAATCTCAAGTAATTGATTAAGCCTACTATTTAAAAAGAAAATTTGCAGATTAAAGCTCCACCTAGGCATGTCTTCATAAAAATCATTTAAATAAGGATTGTGGTCCACATCTTCAAACTGAGGTATCCATTTATAATGTTTACTCAACATTTCTGTTAAAGTAGTTTTTCCTGCGCCAATATTACCGGCTACAGCTATATGTTTTATTTTTTTTACTTTTGCCATAATTCAATTGTGGATTTACGCGTTTCGGTTTTAATTTAAAGATAAGCGGAGCAACTAAAGTAAACAAATTATGGAATCAAATACTTGAAATCAAAAATAATTTAATCCCATTGCCTTTCTTACCTGTTTCATTGTTTCTGCTGCACTTATGTTAGCCTTTTCGGCACCTTTTTTCATAATTTGTTTTAGACAGTCCTCATCTTTTAAAATAGCATCTACTTTATTGCGTATAGGAGCTATAAAATTCACCATATCGCAGGCAAGTTGTTTTTTTAAATCTCCATATCGGATAGAGCAGTTATTATAATCATCCTCAAAATGCTGAATCGTAGCTGGTGTACAAACCAAATTCATCAATGTAAAAATATTTTCTATATAATCTGGTTTAGGTGCATTTTTTTCAGAAGGGCCACTATCTGTTTTTGCCTTCATTACTTTTTTTATAATCATGTCATCACTATCGGCCAAATACAAAGTAGCCAATTGACTTTCACTTTTACTCATTTTACCTTCTCCGTCAAGGCTTGGAACTTTTACTAGTTTTTGGTTATAATTAAAAGCTATAGGCTCAGGAAAAACCTCCCCATAACGATGATTAAATCGGTTAGTAAATGTTCGAGCCATTTCTAAATGTTGTTCTTGATCTTTACCAACAGGAACATATTTGGCTCTGTGTAAAATAATATCAGCAGTTTGCAAAACCGGATAAGTAAGTAAGCCTGCATTTACATTTTCAGGATTTAAACGTACTTTATCTTTAAAAGTGGTGGTCTTTTCCAACTCCCCTTTATAAGCCATCATATTTAAATAAAGATATAATTCTGCTGTTTCTGATAAATGACTCTGGCAATATAAAGCCACTTTATCAGGATCAAGGCCACAAGCAATGTTCTCGGCTAATACTCTGTATACATTTGCTTTTAGCTCTTTTGTATCAGGATGTGTGGTTAAAGAATGTAAATCAGCAACCATAAAAAAACAGTTAAACTCTTCCTGCATTTTTACATAATTACTAATTGCGCCAAAATAATTGCCCAAATGCAAAAATCCGGTTGGACGGATGCCGCTCATTACAATATCTTTTTTCTTTTCCATTAGTTGGCGAAGATAAGGAAAGTTGGCACTTGACCGTTAGACATTGGTAAATTTTCCATTCATAATTACAATATACCGACTGCCAACTGGCAAGGGCATACTGCAAACTATCTATTATATTTGCCTTATTAAGTAAAAGGAAGCATCCTGTTGATTAAGGGGTATAAAATGCAACCATACTCAGTGATTAGTTTTAACAAAAATCGTAAATAGTTGAATTATTTTTTAAAGATTTAATATTGGTCCATAATCTTTAAATATGCTTCAATTAAAATAAACAATAATTAATATTTAATTTATGCAAGGCATTATTCATTTAGAAAATATTTGTAAAAGTTACTACCTTGGTAAAAATGAGTTAGAGGTATTAAAAGGTATCTCTTTAGATATTTTAAAAAATGAATACGTGGCATTGATGGGACCAAGTGGCTCAGGAAAATCTACCTTAATGAATATTTTAGGTTGTTTGGATACTTCTTCTGCAGGCAAATATATTTTAAATGGAAAAGATGTAAGTTGGATGCTTGATGATGACTTGGCCGAAGTGCGTAATAGGGAAATAGGTTTTGTATTTCAGCAATTTAATTTACTACCCCGTTTAACAGCTGCTGAAAATGTGGCACTACCACTTGTATACAGCGGTATTGGTAAAAAAGAAAGAATAGAAAGGGCTATGGAAGTGTTAACCAGGGTTAAACTGGAAGATCGTAGTCATCATAAACCCAATGAATTAAGTGGCGGACAAGCGCAACGTGTAGCCATTGCAAGAGCATTAATAAATAACCCATCTATTATTTTAGCTGATGAGCCAACAGGAAATTTAGATTCAAAAACTTCCTCTGAAATTATGGAGATTATGGGTAAAATACACGCCGATGGCAACACGGTTATTTTAGTAACACACGAAGAAGATATTTCTCTTTATGCTCACCGGGTAATTAGGCTAAGAGATGGGTTAATTGAAACTGACAAAATAAATAAAAGTCCTGCAATAGCTAATTATTTAATCTAAATATTTTTATTCATTTAACAAATTCCAATATTTTTTGTTGTTTTACAAAACAAAATAGAGTGAAATATGTCATTTAAAATTTATACAAAAACCGGCGACTTAGGTAAAACCAGTTTAATTGGGGGCACTAAAGTACCCAAGAATAATATCCGTATTGATGCTTACGGCACCATTGATGAGTTAAATTCTTTTATCGGGTTAACGTCTGATCAACTTACACACGAGCCTTCAAAAATTATTTTAAAAGAAATACAGGATCGTTTATTTACCATTGGATCTTCGCTGGCCTGCGATCCTGATAGGGAAACTCAATTAAAAATTCCGGACTTAAAAGAAATAGATGTTGTGCTGCTAGAAAACGAAATTGACAAAATGAGTGAGGTATTAACCGTTATGAAATCTTTCATTCTTCCTGGTGGCCATGTTGCTATTTCTACGGCTCATGTTACGCGCTGTGTTTGTAGGCGAGCAGAGCGAATTTGTGTAAATATGCAGGAAAACGATTTATTTGTAGATCCTTTGATTATAAAATATTTAAACAGACTTAGTGATTACTTGTTTGTATTATCTAGATTTATAGGCCATTTATTAAGGGTGGAGGATATACCGTGGAAACCAAGAGTTAACTAGTGCATCAGGATATTAACTAATTAGCACATTACTCCATCTTTCATCATCAGAATTCTATCGCTCAATTTCGCTAGCTGCTCATTATGTGTAACAATTAAAAATGTTTGTTCAAACTTATTACGCAACTCAATAAATAAGTTGTGTAATTCTTTGGCATTGGCGCTATCGAGATTCCCAGTTGGTTCATCTGCCATTATAATAGAAGGGGTATTTATTAATGCCCGGGCAACTGCCACTCTTTGCTGCTCGCCTCCAGAAAGTTGTTGCGGTTTATTATTTAAACGGCTACTAAGACCTAAAGTTTTCAACAATTCGGTTGCTTTTATAACCACTTCCTTCTTTTTTATGCCTGCAATCCAAGCTGGAATACAAACATTTTCTAAGGCCGTAAATTCTGGTAATAGGTGATGAAACTGAAAAACAAACCCAATATGTTTGTTTCTAAATGTCGATAATTTTCTTCCGCTAAGGGTTTCTATATGCTGATTGTTTAGTATAATTTGTCCTTTATCTGCCGTATCTAAACTGCCTAAAATGTGCAACAGCGTGCTTTTTCCAGCACCAGATGATCCAACGATACTAACAATTTCTCCTTTCTTAATAGATATATCAACTCCTTTTAACACCGCAAGGTGACCATATTTTTTATAAATACCTGTAGCCGTTAACATAGGTCGAAAATAGGCAATAATTGTGTGTTTTAGCTTTAAAAACAACAACATTTATGGTTTTATGCCCCATTGAATTGCAAAGTTGAAAAAAAGGGATAAAAAAAACACTTTTGGTTATTCGGTTTGAACTTCTACATTTGCAAAAAATAAACCCTTTACAAAAATGTTTTGGACACTAGAATTAGCCTCTCATTTAGAAGATGCCCCTTGGCCGGCAACAAAAGATGAATTAATAGATTTTTCAATCCGTAGCGGTGCGCCTATTGAGGTTGTGGAAAATTTACAAGAGTTGGAAGACGAAGGCGAAATATATGAAGGCCTTGACGATATTTGGCCAGATTACCCTAGCCAAGAAGATTTCTTTTTTAATGAAGATGAATATTAAAAATTCACCCAAGGATAAACTCATTAATTTAATAATCTTTGCTTTTCTATTAAATATTAATTGCAAAAATAATTAAGCCTCCTGAAAATCAGAAGGCTTCTTAATATATTGAAAGACCAAATTATTCCTATTGATATTGGAAGCGTTACTAGTCTTTTTTGTTACATTTTATTAATAACTGCTTCGGTTACACCGGTAAAAGAAAATCCACCATCATGAAATAAATTTTGCATGGTTACCATCCTTGTCATATCGCTAAACATCATTACAATATAATTGGCACAGTCATCGGCACTGGCATTACCCAAAGGACTCATTTTTTCGGCATACTCAACAAAGCCATCAAATCCCTTTACACCACTACCGGCTGTAGTAAGTACTGGAGATTGTGAAATAGTATTTACCCTAACGTGTTTTTTAACGCCGTAATGATATCCAAAACTTCTGCCTACACTTTCCAGTAAAGCTTTTGCATCGGCCATTTCATTATAATCTGGAAATACACGCTGAGCAGCAATATAAGATAATGCAACCACGCTACCCCAATCGTTTATTGCATCCATCTTCATAGCCGTAGCTAAAACACGATGTAAGCTAATGGCTGATATGTCGAGCGATTTAGCATTAAATCCATAATCAATTTCGGTATAATGTTTACCCTTACGCACATTTATACTCATGCCAATAGAATGAAGGATAAAATCTACCCCTCCGCCAAAATGTTCCATGGACTTAGTTATTAAATTAGTTACGTCTTCATTACTGCTAACATCACAAGGAATTACTGGCGCATTAAGAATCTCGGCCAACTTATTAATCTCACCCATGCGCATAGCAACAGGGGCATTAGTTAAAATCAATTCCGCCCCTTCTGCATGGCAGCGCAAAGCCGTACGCCAGGCTATGGATCTTTCGTCTAATGCACCAAAAATAATTCCTCTTTTCCCCTTTAACAAGTTATACGACATACTTATATTTTTTAAAATGATTGAACAACAAAAATAAGACACTTAATCATTTAAAGAAAAACTCTTTATAATGATATAATATTTGACCAAAAGTAAACACTAAAAGTAAGATAGCAACTAAATGAATAGCAATGTACAAGAAGAAATACTGAATTGAATGCCTTGGAATTAATTTTTTTATTAAATATTTAATTCCCCACCATCTCCCTAGCGTTCTGTAACGCTGCTGCAGTGGGCTTCTCTCCACTTAGCATTTGAGCAATGATAACAATCCGCTCATCATTATTTAGCAACCTTATAGATGTTACAATTTTATCATTTTTAATTAGCTTATACACAAAATAATGTGCATCTGCCTTGGCGGCTATTTGTGGCTGGTGTGTAATAGATATTACCTGATGGGAAAGTGAAAGTTCTTTCATAATATTGCCCACCTGCTTGGCCGCTTCACCACTTATGCCAGTATCTATTTCATCAAATATTAAAGTTGGTAATTGTAGTTTTTTTGCAACAAGCGATTTAATACACAACATCAGTCTGCTTAACTCCCCTCCGCTAGCTACTTTACGCAATGGTTCAAAGCGGTTGCTTTTATTTGCATCAAACAAAAATTCTACCCTATCCATACCGGATTCGCTTAGGGTATCCAAAGCTTTTATTTCGCTAGCAAACCGAGCATTGGGCATACCTACTTGCGCCAATAATTTGTTTACACTAACTGCAAATAGCAGAATCGTTTTTTGGCGATTGGCGGAAATTATTTGCGCGGTAATATCGCACTGTTTGAATAACTCATTTGTTTGAATTTCTTTTTGCTGTATGGCTTCTCTTATGTTTAAAATTTGATTCAACTTCTTCTGTAATTCATCTTTTAATACTTTTAACTCATTGGTTGTTGTTACACCATGTTTCTTTTGAAGTTTATATCCCATTGAAATACGATCGCTAACAAATTGTATACGATCGGCACTATAAGTAACTGCGCTATTAATATGTTCTAACTCATCAGCAATATCTGCCAAATCTAACTGAGCACTTTTCAAGCGTTGCGACAGTTCTGCTATTGCAGGATGATACTCATTAAGTGCGTGTAACTTATTGTATAAAGATTTTAATTGCTGAACAATTGGTATTTCATTTTCTTTTAGTTCGTAGTAAATTCCGACAAGTTCCTGCTTTACATTTTCTGAATTATTTAACAACTTTAATTCTACTTGTAGTTCTTCTAGTTCATTTGCTGTAAAATTTGCTTCATTAAGCTCATCAAACAAAAACTGATTATAATCCAATGCTGCATTGGCTGCTGCTTGTTCAGCCTGCAAAGCAACTAATTCTTTTTTAGTTGTTTTGTAATGGTAAAAAATCTGTTGGTATTGTATCAGTAACTCTATATTCCCGGCTAATGCATCCAAAACTTCTTGTTGAAAATCAGATGAGCTTAGTTCTTGCGTATCAAACTGCTGGTGCAAATCAACCAATAAAATACTGAGAGATTTAAGTTGATTCAAATTTACCAGCGTATCATTAATAAATGCCCTTGATTTGCCATTAGATCCAATTTCGCGCCTTATCATCAACATATTTTCCTCATCCAAATCATTTGCTTTCAAAAAATTCTGTACCGCTTTATTATTGATAGCTTTAAACGATCCTTCAATAACTGTTTTGTTTTCATTTAACTGCAGCACACTACTATCGACTCTATCGCCTAATATTAGGCTTAATGCACCCATTAAAATACTTTTTCCTGCTCCAGTTTCACCAGTTATTATATTCAGTTTATCCGAAAAGTCTATTTCTAGTTCGTTAATAATAGCGTAGTTCTTTATATTTAATTTTTGAAGCATAAGTTCTTATAAAAGAATAGCAAATTAGTAAATTAGCTACAGCTTTATGAAATAACTTGTACAAATAAAAAGAGTCCACAAATTGTGAACTCTTCTGTTATATTGTATTACTTACAAAGCTAGATGGATTATATGGTTTATATTTATTAAAGGTTATTTACGCAAATAATTTAAGCCTCTATTAGAAATCATCATCTCGTGTCTTTTTGCCAAAACTTACTTCACCACCACAGTATTATTCAAATCTGCATCTACTAAAATACGTCCGCAGTTTTCGCAAACCATAATCTTCTTACGTAATTTAATTTCGCTTTGCTTTTGTGGAGGAATTGCGTGAAAACAACCGCCGCAACTATCTCTTTCTACGGCAACCACAGCCAATCCATTGCGATAATTTTTACGAATACGATCATAGCTCGTCAGTAAACGATCATCTGCGTGCTTCCTAGCATTTTCAGCTTCTTTATTATAATGTTTTTCTTCTTTTTCTGTTTCGCTGATAATTTTTTCAAGCTCTCCTTTTTTACCAACCAAATGCCCTTCTTTATTAGCTACTGCTTTTTTTGCAGCTTCTAGTTGTCTTGCTTTATCAGCAATTTCTTCGGTAGCATCTTTTATATGTTTTTCGCAAAGTTTTACTTCTAAAGTCTGCATTTCTATCTCTTTGTTAATAGCTTCAAACTCTCGATTATTTTTTACATTATCGCTGTCTTTTTCATATTTTTTTACTAGAGCATCAGCTTCTTTAATGCCTTCTTTCTTTTGGGCAATAAATTCTTGAATACCATTTATTTCTTCTTCTACACGGGTTTGCCTTGCATGCAATCCTTCAATTTCATCTTCCAAATCTTTTACCTCCATGGGTAATTCACCTTTTAGAATTTGAATTTCATCTAGCTTACAATCTACTTTTTGCAAAAGTACCAATGCGCTTAATTTTTCTTCAATCGAAAATTCTTTAACTGCAGCCATATTATTTTTGAAGTTTGATATTTTAAATTACAGGAAGTAATGAACCGGATTGGTTTTTACACCTGTTTTAAGGACGGCAAAGGTAGGGAATTTTTGTCTCAAAATATCAAATAACAAATCGATTGTAAACTGTTCGCTCTCAAAATGGCCAATATCGGCCAAAACTAACTTGCTATTGGCATCAAAAAACTCATGATACTTTACGTCCCCAGTAATGTAAAAATCAACACCAGTAGCTATTGCGGCATTAATTAAGAAGCTCCCAGCCCCTCCACATAGGGCTACTTTTTTTATCATTTTATCTAATAAAGGGGTATGACGTATTACAGAAAGATTGAATCTTTCTTTTAACAGCTCTAAAAATGCCTTTTCGCTTACAGGCTCCAACAATTCGCCAACTAACCCTGATCCTACCTGCTGATTTACATTGTTGAGTGTAATAATATCGTATGCCACTTCTTCGTAGGGATGGGCGTCCATCATCGCTTTTAAAATATTTTGCTCCTGCCAAGCTGGAAAAATTATTTCTATTTTAACTTCTGCTTCGGTATGCCGATCGCCAAGTTTACCCAAAAATGGCATGCTTCCTTCCCCAGGCTTAAAAGTGCTTAACCCCACCATATTAAAACTACACTCACTATAATTACTGATATGCCCCCCACCTGCTTCAAAAATAGCCGATCGCAGTTTTTCTGCCTGCGCAACTGGCACAAAAGTGAATAATTTTTTTAGGATTTCATTTTTAGGCTGAAGAATTTTTAAATTGAGTAATTGTAATTTATTAGCTATAGACCCATTAACACCCTGTATCACATTATCTAGATTAGTATGAATAGCATAAATGGCAATATCATTTTTAATAGCAGTAATCACCGTTTTTTCTACATAGTTTTTACCCGTAATTTTTTGTAGCCCGCCAAAAACAATAGGATGATGTGCTACAATAAGGTTGCAGTTTTTTTCAATTGCCTCTAATACTACTTCTTCAGTTGCATCTAATGTGGTAATAATACCAGTGCATTGCCAGCTATTATTACCTATAATTAAACCGGCATTGTCATAGCCCTCCTGCAACGATAGCGGTGCAACCAACTCTAAAAAAGAGGTAATTTCTTGTATCTTCATTTTTCTAAATTATAATATGAATTCGAACAAACTCTATAACCTTTACAAAACAAAGATGCAAAAAATTGCTGATTCTAAATACGCTTCAGCCGTTTTGCAGTGAAACCAAGAAACTTACTTGCCTCCAAAAGGTAATAATATTAAGGACCGACAGCTGGATACATTAAATGAAATAGCACACCAATTATTTACCGAAAATAGAACAGGAAATTTACTGAATGACCTTATTTCTGCAGATAATTTAACAACTAAATAATGAAGCTATTTGTCTACTTTTGGACTGTACTAAAAAGGGGGAGCTTACATATTCATAAGAATGACCATTGTTTTACCAGATAAACCTAAATAAGTGAAAAAATATATTTACATCTGTGTGTCATTTTTTTTTGCATCAATACTAACTGTTTTTATTTTTAATAGTTGTACTAAAACAGCGGCAGAAATTTTACAAATAACTTATGCGCAACAACAGTTTGAAAATAATATTTTAAATAAAAATTTTCGGGTACACATGGCTATAGATAACGGAAATGACCTTACTGCACAATACAATGGCTACACTTTTGTATTGTTTAAATCTACTTATTATAATGGGCCGATGACAGGTGTAAAAAATGCCGTTACACACAACGGCACCTGGAGCAGTAATGAAGATTACAGTAAATTAATTATTACATTCGCTACCTCGCCAGCAGAGTTTATTTTTTTAAATAGAGAGTGGAAATTCACTAAAAAATCTTTGCCTATTATGGAGCTAGCACCTTGGGGCACATTAGTGCCTAAAGTACTTCATATGGAACAATTTTAATAAAAAAAGTGAGCCCTAAATTATCCTTTTAGCTTATTTATTAGATCAATATATTGTTGCATACTTTCTGCAGCAGTCATCCCTGCTGAAGTAGTCCAAGCGTCATATTTTGCTTTGTTTACAAAATCAAATGGATTAGTTGGTGCCTCACCTTGCACATCACCCTCAGTTGATTGCTTATATAAAGAATAAAGTTGTAAAAGAATTTCATTACTTGGTTTTTCGCTAAGCAATTTACTGTGGGCAATTGCTTCTTCAAATTGAGCTTTAATATCCATAAAGTTTTTTGCAAAGTTATTTAATAGGTTAATGATTTGTCGCTTTCGGTTAATAGACGAATGATTACATTTGGCAAAGCGAATTCTGCTGGCTTACCTTTGATATCTGCATCCATTACACCACGAGCTTTACTGGAATTTGCAGATAAAAAAGTAGTAGTAAATAATGCAATAGCTAGTAAGATTTTTTTCATATTTTATATTCTTAGTTGACACTAAATTTACACTACGATTATGATATAACTTTGTAATAAATGATACACATAATAAATAATTAATCTAGATTCTCTGCGTGAAAAAAGCGCCACTCCAAATTAGGGTACCATTATCGGGTAAACTTGTTCAGATTGACCAGAATTCTTACTGGGTGGAGAATACCGGAGTCGAACCGGTGACCTCTTGCATGCCATGCAAGCGCTCTAGCCAACTGAGCTAACCCCCCAAAAATGATTACAAATATACCTGCATCAGAAATTGATTCAAAAATAATTTTAATTATTTTTATTAGCAGAAAATTCCGACACATTATTACCCACTTGATTAACTTTATTATCGTCTAATATCATTTTTTTTAAAGCTTCTAGGTTTTGTCGTGCTAAAACAAAATTACTATCTAATGCAAATGCTTTTTGAATTAAACAAATTTATACATAGCCATCTTGATTAATCGCCCCAAATTTCTTCTTTACCTTCAAGCCACGAACTTACCAATCCGGTAGTAACAGACTTTGGCCTTTCTAAAGGGAAGCCTAAAGCTCTATCCCAGCAAAGACTTGCCAAAACACCCAAGGATCTTGAAACGCCAAATAACACAGTATAAAATTCATATTCTAGCATACCATAATGTACCAATAATGCACCGCTATGCGCATCCACGTTTGGCCATGGATTTTTTATTTTTGCTATTGACCCTAAAACAGGAGGTACGGCTTCATATATATTCCAAACGGTTTGCACCAATGGATCATTAGGCATATGTTTTTTTCCAAATTCCATTTGTGCTGTAAACCTTGGATCGGTTTCACGCAATACCGCATGACCATATCCAGGCACCACTTTTCCTTCGCTCAAAGTTTTTTTAACATACTCTTCAATCTGTTCTTTAGTTGGAATATCTGTTCCAATGGTTTCCCTCATTTCGTATATCCATTTTATTACTTCCTGGTTTGCGAGGCCGTGTAATGGACCAGCAAGGCCATTCATTCCGGCTGCAAAACTCAAGTAAGGATCGCTTAATGCAGAGCCAACTAAGTGTGTGGTATGTGCAGAAACATTACCGCCTTCATGATCAGCATGTATAGTCATATATAAACGCATCAATTCATGAAAGCCCTCTTCTTCATAGCCCATCATGTGTGCAAAATTACCAGACCAATCCAATAAACCATTGGGTTGTATATGCTCCCCATTTTTATATTTACGACGGTAGATATATGCTGCAATCCTTGGCAGTCGAGCAATAAGATCCATAGTGTCATCAAATACGGCATCCCAATAATCTTTTTTACTCATCCCTTTTGCATAACGTTTAGCAAAATGACTTTCGGTTTGCAAACTCATAATAGCAACAACAAACTGCGTCATGGGATGTGTACTAACTGGCAATGCTTCAATAGTTGCAAACACATGATTAGGCACATGACTTCGCCTTTGCCAAACACTACTGATATGGTTAGCATCTTCTTCTGATGGTAGCGAACCAACTAACATTAAATAAAATAACCCTTCGGGCAGTGGCTCTGTTCCGCCGGGAGCCTTAGGTAATTTTTCTCTTAGTTCTGGTATGGAATAACCACGAAATCTAATTCCATCTTGTGCATCAAGTAAAGATGTTTCCGATACTAATGCGGTAATTCCACGCATGCCTTGATATATTTGACTTAAAGTTACTTCGCCAATTACTTTTTCGCCATGTTCTTTAAGAATACCTTTTATATCAGCAGCAACTACATCTGCTTTCTCTTTAAACCTGTCTTTAATAATACCCATAAAATATTGATTATAAATTAATGAACTTTTTGAATGCAGCTATGGCAGTTTTGTATTATTACAATACTAACTTTATAACGGTTTAAAATTACGATGACAAGGCTTTTAAAACAAAAGTTTTAGTGGAAATTTTAGATAATATTATAAACTTCATCTTTTTTATTTTGGCGCTTTTTTAAATAAATAAAATGCAAGCATCCCAAATAATACATTGGGTGTCCAGGCTGCAATAAAAGGAGTAAAATTTCCTTTGGTAGCAAATACTAAGGAAAACCGACTAAACAAAATATAAAGCACACTAATCATTACCCCAATGGCAAGGTGCAGTCCGCTACCACCTCTTATTTTTCGGGAAGCTAAAACAGCGCCTATTATAGTTAGTATTAATACCGAAACCGGAATCGCATCTCTATTATATCTTTCAACCAGTAGTGTATTTAAGGATTCAGAACCCCGTAATCTTTCTAATTGTATTAATTCATTTAGCTCGGGAGTAGGTAATTGGTCTTTTAAATAGGTATCTTTTCGGAGGTCGCGGGGCTTAAAATTATAACGTATTAATAATTCAGTTGATCTTGTAATTCGTTCCGAAAGCGTATCAAATTGACGCTGCTCTACATTAAATAATTTCCATTTACTTGCCGTGCTATCCCAGTTGAACTGGTCGCATCGTAAATTATAAACAAGTTTATTTTTTAAAAACCGCTGTACAAAAAATCCATTACCTGATTTTGTAATGGTATCATATCCTTTTATTCCAACATAAGTATTGGAATCCATTTTAAAATAAAGCTTTTGTTTATAACTATAGGTATTACTTTCAATACCTGTGGACCCATCTATATACTTAGTTTCAAAATTACCCCACTTAAGATTAGCTTTTGGCACCACATATTGATACCCTAACCATAAGATTATAGACAATAGAATACCGCCAACTGCATAGGGCAATAAAAATCTACGATAGCTTACTCCGCTGCTTAGGATGGCAATTATTTCGGATCTTTCAGCCATTTTACTAGTAAAAAAAATAACAGAAATAAAAACAAAAAGCGGAAAAAGCATGGCATCAATGCGTGGGATAAACCCAAAATAATAATCAGTAATAATTTGAAGTGCCGGCAATTTCGATTTTACAAAATTGTCAGTTTTTTCGCTAACATCTACTACCACTACTATAGCTGTAAACAAAATTAAGCAATAGAAAAACGTGGTCAAGTATTTTGAAAGTATGTAGCGATCTAATTTTTTCATAAACTTAAGTACAAGCAAAAGTAATTGAAATGGAGCTGACAAAGCAATACAGAAGCGAAGATTTTGTGAAGATTGAAAGAAGATATAGGGGGTAAGACAGCTCTTTCGCTTTCAGACTCCAAACTAAACCCCATAACCTTTTAAACTACTGATGGCTTTAGCTGCAATCCACCCTGTTGTCCATGCATTTTGAAAATTATATCCGCCGGTTATACCATCTACATTAATAATTTCTCCTGCAAAAAATAAACCCGAATGTTTTTTGCTTTGCATAGTATTAAAGTCTATTTCAGAAACTTGTATTCCTCCAGATGTAACAAACTCTTCTTTAAATGTAGTTTTACCATTTACTGAATACTCATTTGCACACAAAGATTTTATAAGTTTGTTTTGTTCTTTTGCTGGCAAATCTGCCCAACGTAAGTCTTCATTAATACCTGATTGATTTAAAAGATATTCCCACAATCGATTGGGTAATAAAAACGGATTTCTATTAACTATCTTTTGAGACGCTAATTCAAATCTAAACTTTTGTAATTTTTCGCGCAAACTATTTTCATTAAACTCAGGAATCCAGTTTAGTGATATAGAAAAATGATAATTATTTGTAACCAATTCTCTTGCACCCCATGCCGAAAGTTTTAATACAGCTGGACCGCTCATTCCCCAATGGGTAATTAATAATGGGCCGTCTTCAATTAATTTGGATCCAACTATTTTTATCCTTACGTTTTCCACGCTTACCCCCATTAATGCAGTTACAGAATTCCCAGGCATATTAAAAGTAAATAGTGATGGCACAGGTTCTTCGATGCTATGTTTTAATTTTTTTACCCAATTATACTGCACAATTTTGGGATATCCCCCACTTGCTAAGCAAACATAATCTGCCTCTAAAATTGTGTTGTCAGAAAATTGAAGTTCAAATTTTTTATCTCCCATTGATTCCTCACTAACCACTGTTAATTGCTTTACATCTTTATTCATCTTGATGGCAACAAAATATTTATTTGCATCATTCATCAGGCAATCAATAATAGTTTGCGAGCTGTTGGTTATTGGAAACATTCTGCCGTCAGATTCGGTTTTTAATAGCACCCCTCTTTCTTTAAACCAATTAATAGTATCTGTTGTAAAAAAGTGACAAAATGCTTTTTTTAAAAAAGAAGCACCGCGTGGATATTTTTTTATCATATCGGAAATACTAAAACAGGCATGAGTTACGTTGCATCTACCGCCACCGCTTATCTTCACTTTGCTTAAAAGTTTATTTGATTTTTCAAGTATAATTACCTCTAAAAATGGATTTAATCTAGCTGCATTAACGGCACAAAAAAATCCAGCAGCGCCGCCACCAATTACTACCAATTTTTTTTTTACTAAATTATCCATTTCGTATTATCAAATGTAAATAATAAAAACAAACTAATTAATAGTTTCTATTTTTTCATAAAATGAAAAGATAAATTGATAGAATTGGACCTGATGATTATTGTATTTAATAATCGGAGCAAAGTTCTGTATTTAATTTTTCAGCAGCTTCAATAGCGGTAAATGAGGATAAAATATCTGCCTTATCTTTTTGAATACAAATATCATGTTCGTAATGTGCGGATGGTTTTCCGTCAGCGGTACGTATTGTCCATCCATCCTTATCATGAAAAACATCTTTGGTACCTAAATTTATCATTGGCTCAATAGCGATTACCAAACCTTCGCGCAGTTTTGCGCCAGTTCCTCTTTTTCCAAAATTAGGCACTTGAGGATCTTCGTGTAAACTACGCCCAAGGCCATGACCCACCAAGTCTCTCACTACTCCGTAACCATGTTGCTTTTCGGTATAATCCTGAATGGCATAAGCAATGTCGCCAACCCTATTTCCTAATAATGCCTTTTCAATTCCTTTATATAAAGAATCTTTTGTAACCCGCATTAGTTGTTTAATCTCCTGAGTTATTTCGCCAACACCAAAAGTATAAGCACTATCTCCATGAAATCCATTTTTAAAAACACCTACGTCTACAGAAACAACATCTCCACTTATCAATTCATTATTTGTAGGAAATCCGTGAACCACCGCGTCATTAACAGAGATGCAACAGGCAAATGGAAATCCATGATAGCCTTTAAATGAAGCCGATGCTTTATTATCCTTTATAAATTCTTCTGCAATTTTATCTAGTTGTAAAGTAGTTACACCGGACTTTATTGATGCAGCCAACAAAGCAAGTGCGTCGCTAACTAACAAACTGCTTTCTCGCACTAGTTCAATTTCAGCCTTACTTTTATAATGAATCATACTTTTTTATTTTGTTCAAAACAAACCCCGACTTATTCAGTCGGGGCTTAATAATTTATTTTTTAAGTCCCCGTTAGGGGTTATATTAATTATATTCCAGAAGAAACTGACTGCTGTGCTTGTCTTCCCTGAATTCTTCCACTGCTCATTAATCCATCGTATTGACGCATTAATAATTGAGTTTCTATTTGTTGTAAGGTATCTAAAATTACTGCAACCATAATTAATAGGGAGGTGCCACCAAAGAAAGTGGCAAACCCCTGCGTCATACCCAAAAGTAGTTGAATAATTCCGGGAAGAATGCCAACGAATGCTAATAAAATAGCACCTGGTAAAGTAATTCTATCCATAATAGTACCAATATAATCTGCAGTTGGTTGGCCTGGTTTAACACCTGGGATAAAACCATTGTTACGTTTTAATTCATCAGCCATTTGCTTTGGATTAAAAATTAGGGCTGTATATAAGAATGTAAATGCAATTACTGCTATAGAATACACGAGCATGTATCCAATGTTGGTATGATCAGTAAAATATTTTGTCCAACTAGCTGTACCTCCAAATAATGTAGGTAAAAAAAGTATGGCTTGTGCAAAGATGATTGGCATTACACCAGAAGCATTAACTTTTAATGGTAAAAAATTTCTTGCCCCACCAAATTGACGATTACCTACAATTTGCTTTGCATAATTTACGGGCACTTTTCTAGTACCTTGTACCAATAATATTATACCTAGTATAACTGCAATAAGGAATACTACTTCAATCAACATCATTAAAATGCCACCTGCACCTCTTGTAATTCTAGCCGACCACTCTTGTATAAAAGATTCAGGAAGGCGAGCAAGAATACCAACCATAATAATAATAGATGTTCCATTACCCAAACCTTTGTCGGTAATTTTTTCGCCCAGCCACATTACAAATAAAGTACCTGTAGTAAGAATAATTACTGTCGATGCCCAAAAATAAGCACTAAATGCAGGAATAATAGCTTCAGCATTTCCTGGACTTTTTAAATACCCAATATAAGCTGCTGCCTGAAATGCAGTTACAATAACAGTAAGATAACGTGTCCACTGATTAATTTTTTTTCTACCGCTTTCGCCTTCTTTCTGAATTTTCGCCATTTGAGGAACAAGTATGGTCATCAACTGCATAAAGATAGAAGCAGAAATATAGGGCATGATGCCTAATGCAAAAATAGAGGCTTTAGAAAAAGCCCCTCCTACAAAAGTATCCAGCAACCCTAGCATACCCGTTTTTGTGCTAGAGGTAAGAGTTGCTAATTTATTAGGATCGATACCAGGTAAAACTATAAAAGAACCTATACGGTAAATAAAAATCAATATTAAAGTAAACATGATTTTATTTCGTAGCTCCTCTATGCTCCAGATATTCTTAAGTGTTGTAATGAACTTCTTCACAGAATTTAAACGATTTAAGTGATTTGCACTAAATTATAAATAACCCCGCTATGCGTAGGTCGGACAAATATCGGAAATTTATTTTATTATCTCGATAGAACCTCCGGCTGCTTCAATGGCTGCTTTTGCTTTTTCACTGGCTGCATTTACTTTAAAAGCGAATTTGCCTTTCAACTCGCCATTACCCAAAATCTTTACACTATCAAACTGGCTTATTAAACCATTAATGTATAAGTTTTGTAAGTTAAATTCTGTAATGCCGTATTTTTCTGATAAAGTATCAATTTGCCCAAGGTTTAATACCTTAAACTCGATACGGTTATTATTTTTAAATCCACGCTTAGGAATACGACGCTGAATTGGCATCTGTCCACCTTCATGTGCTTTTTTACTTTTGTAACCAGCGCGACTTTGTCCACCTTTATTACCTTTGGTAGATGTACCACCTTTACCACTTGCCTCACCACGGCCAATTCTTTTTTCTTTGTGTGTTGCGCCTTTCGCAGGCTTTAGTGTGTGTAATTTCATTTTATTTATTGATTTTGTACTTACGGGGAATCACCCCTCGCTTGTTTTTATTAATGTAATAATTTGTTGATGGACAAATTTGTAAAAGTCATACACTTTAACTCATACGCTAATTAACCTAACTCTTCCACCTTAACTAAGTGATTTACTTTAGTAACCATTCCTAATATTTGAGGAGTAGCTTCTACTTCCACAGAAGCATTCATTTTTTTTAATCCCAAGGCTATCATTGTTCTTTTTTGTCGCTCCGAGCGATCAATTACACTTTTAACCTGTGTTACTTTTATCTTTTTCATAACTACCTTTTAATTGTTAGCAGCCATATGGCTGCTAACAACTGATTTTATCCGTTAAATACTTTTTTTAAAGAAATACCACGTGTTTTTGCAACTGCAATAGGTTCACGTAATGTAGCTAATGCTTTAAAAGTTGCTTTTACTACGTTAGTAGGATTAGCCGAACCAAGATTTTTTGCTAATACGTCGGTAATGCCAGCTGCTTCTAAAACTGCTCTCATACTGCCTCCGGCAATTACACCGGTACCATGAGCTGCAGGTTTAATAAACACTTTTGCTGCACCTTCCTTGCTCAATTGTTCGTGAGGTATAGTGCCGTGCATAATAGGAACTTTTATCAAATTCTTTTTTGCGTCTTCAATACCCTTTGTAATAGCTTCTTGTACTTCCTTGGCTTTTCCCAAACCGTGGCCAACAACACCAGCTTCATTACCAACAACCACTAATGCAGAAAAACTAAAGGCACGTCCGCCTTTTGTTGTTTTTACTACACGGTTAATGGCAACTACCTTATCTTTTAATTCAAGGTCACCAGCTTTTACTTTATTTGTAATTAAATTTGACATTTATTTTCTTATTATAAATTTAATAAATTAAAATACCAATCCACCCTCTCTTGCACCTTCAGCAACTGCTTTTACACGACCGTGGTAGATATAACCTCCACGATCAAAAACAACTGTTGATATGCCAAGTTCTTTTGCTTTTATTGCAATAGCAGCTCCTACCAATTTACTTTTTTCAATTTTAGGTGATTTCTGCGTTTGTATATCTTTTTGTCTTGATGAGGCAGCGGCTAATGTTACCCCGTTGTTATCATCAATTAACTGCGCATAAATGTCACTGTTACTTCTAAAAACACTTAATCTTGGTTTTGCAGCAGCTCCACTTATCTTTTTACGGATGCGGTATTTAATTTTTACTCTTGCGGTACTTTTTGAATTCATGATCTTTATTTTTTCCCTCCCGATAGCAATCGGAATGCCGGGATGTTTAAACTAATTTTTATTTACCAGCAGATTTACCAGCTTTTCTTCTTAACACTTCGCCTGCAAACTTAACGCCCTTACCTTTGTATGGTTCTGGCTTACGTAAGCTTCTAATTTTTGCACAAACCTGGCCAATTAATTGTTTGTCAATGCTCTCAAAACTAATCATAGGATTTTGTCCTTTCTCTTGAGAAGTAACAACAGTTAATTCTTTTGGAACTTCAAAAATTATATTATGAGAATATCCTAAAGCCATATCTAACAGGTTGCCTTGTGCAGAAGCTTTAAAACCAACACCAACTAGTTCTAATTTCTTTGTGTATCCTTCGGTAACACCTTTTACCATGTTACCTATCAACGAACGGTATAGCCCGTGCATGGCGCGATGACGAATTTGATCAGTTGGACGAGTTACACTCGCAATGCCGTCTTTAACCTCAATCTTCATATCCCTGTCTAAGGTTTCTTTTAGCTCGCCTTTCGGTCCTTTTACAGTAACTACATTATCAGCACTAACTGTAACAGTTACTCCAGCCGGTACTTCAATTGGTTTTTTTCCTATTCTACTCATTGTCGATTTTTTATTTTATTTATTATTTTATTTGTGTTCAGCCACGACGTAGGCTTAATTATCAAATTTATTTTTATGGCTGCCCTCTCTTTTAAAGCTTGTTTAGTTGTTAGAAGTTTAGTAAATGTTACAAAGAACTTCTCCGCCTACATTCTGTGCTTTTGCCTCTTTATCCGTCATTACACCTTTTGAGGTAGAAACGATAGCAACACCCAGTCCATTTTTTACACGCTTAAATTCATCTGGCTTTGCGTAAGTACGCAATCCCGGACGGCTAACTCTTTCTAAACTTTGTATTACAGGTAGTTTAGTTAAGTTGTCGTATTTCAAGGCAATTTTTATTAACCCTTGTTTGTTATCATCTTCAAATTTATATTTTAAGATGTATCCTTTGTCGTACAAGATTTCGGTAATACGCTTTTTCAAATTGCTTGCAGGTATTTCTACAATACGATGGTTAGCCATCTGTGCGTTACGAATTCTAGTTAAATAATCTGCGATTGGATCAGTAACCATTGTTATTTCAGTTAATTGATTAAATAATTTTTTTTCAATACGATATCCTTTTCCCGAATTATAAATTCTGGACTTTGGATCATTTTTTTTTACCAGCTTGCTTTTGTTATGCCTGGTATTTTTCCCTGCAATGCCATATCACGAAACATATTTCTGGATAACCCAAAATGTCTCATATATCCTCTTGGGCGGCCTGTTAGCTGACAACGGTTTTTTAAACGTACTGGAGATGCGTTCTTTGGTAATAAATCCAAAGCTGCATAATCTCCAGCTGCTTTTAAAGCTGCTCTTTTTTCTGCATACTTCGCAACCATTACTTCACGCTTTCTCTGCCTGGCTTCAATTGATTTTTTTGCCATAATATTTTATAATTATTTCTTTATGTTTTTAAAAGGCATTCCCAATTCTTTAAGCAATTCAAATGCTTCTTCATTAGTACTGGCTGTTGTTACAAAAGTGATATCTAAACCGGTAATTTTATTTACTTTATCAATATCAATTTCCGGAAAAATGATTTGCTCTGTAACACCTAATGTGTAATTTCCACGGCCATCAAACGACTTATCGTTAATCCCTTTAAAATCACGTACACGAGGTAAAGACACAGAAACTAATCTATCTAAAAATTCGTACATTTTAACTCCACGTAGGGTGACTCTTGCACCAATGGGCATATCCTTACGCAATTTAAAATTTGAAATATCTTTTTTCGACATGGTTGCTACAGCTTTTTGACCAGTTATATTTGATAACTCATCAATAGCAATATCAATCAGTTTCTTATCTGTTACAGCACCATTTACACCACGATTTAAGCAAATCTTGGTTAATTTAGGGGCTTGCATTACAGTTTTATAACTGAATGTTTTCATTAAAGCAGGTACAACCTCTTGTTTGTATTTATCTGCTAGCCTTGGCGTGTTAATTTTTGTGCTCATTATTTGATTACCTCCCCTGATTTTTTAGCGATTCTTACTAGTTTACCGTTTTCTCTGGTTCTTTTAATTTTAGTTGGTCCACCTACTTTAGCATCCCAAAGCATTACATTACTGATAGCAATTGGGGCTTCAATTTTAACAATACCACCTTTGGTATTTTGAGATGTTGGCTTGGTATGTTTGGTTACAATATTTACACCTTCTACCAATACCCGGTTTTTTTCTGAAATTATTTCCAACACTTTACGTGGCTTCTTTAAATCCTTATCTTCACCAGTAATTACTACTACCGTGTCGCCTTTTTTAATGTTAAACTTTGGTTTAAATCTTATACTCATTTTGTTTTATTTTTTAATCTGCAAATTTGCAAATTCACACATTTATTCTTAACAATTTTTATAATACTTCTGGAGCTAATGAAATTATCTTCATGTATCCTTTATCTCTTAACTCACGAGCCACGGGCCCAAAAATACGTGTGCCTCTTGGTTCGTCAGATGCATTTAATAATACAACTGCATTGTCATCAAAACGAATGTAAGAACCATCTTTACGACGTAATTTATTTTTTGTTCTTACAATAACTGCTTTACTAACAGTCCCTTTTTTAACACCACCTGCAGGCATCGCATCTTTTACAGTAACAACTATTTTATCCCCTATTCTTGCATAGTCTTGTCCACTATTACCCAGTACACGTATACATAGTACTTCTTTTGCACCACTATTGTCTGCTACATTTAGTCTGCTCTCTTGTTGTATCATTTTATTTCTATTTTAGATTTTAGGTGTTAGATTTACTTTAACCCAAAACAATATTTAATTCCCTTAACAGATATTGCGCTTTTAATAAAATCAAAAACTGTATTTTGAAATATTTTATTTCACTTTTTCAATTACTTCTACTAATCTCCAACGCTTTGTTTTACTCAAAGGGCGTGACTCCATAATTTTTACGGTATCGCCAATGCTACACTCATTTTTTTCATCATGAGCATGAAACTTGGTAGATTTTTTTACGAACTTACCATAAAGCGGATGCTTTACTTTACGTTCTACACTAATGGTAATGGTCTTATCCATTTTATTGCTGGATACCACACCTAACTTCGTTTTTCTTAAATTTCTTTCCACTTTAGTTACTTTTTTATGGATTAATTAAACCCCTGCTTGTACTTTTTTTAATGCCGTTTTTAACCTGGCTATATCTCTTCTTAATGAGCGAATGCTTTGCGGATTCTCCAATGGAGAAATAGCATGAGCAAATGAAAGCTTCTTCATACGTAATTCATCTTCAGTAATCTTAGCTTTCAGATCAGACTCATTTAATTCTTTCAGGCTATTTAAAAAATCAACTTTCTTTAACATTGTTATTCTATTTGATAATTTCTGTAATCAATTTATCCTTTGTAATCGTGACGAATCACAAATTTTGTTTGTATTGGTAGTTTTTGTGCTGCTAAAGCAAATGCTTCTTTAGCCACTTGTTGCGATACACCGTCGCACTCAAACAAAATTCTTCCTGGCTGTACAATAGCTGCCCAACCTTCTGGATTACCTTTACCCTTACCCATCCTTACTTCGGCGGGCTTTGCAGTAACCGGTTTATCAGGAAAAATTCTAATCCACACATTTCCTTCACGTTTCATATGGCGTGTTAATGCCTGACGAGCACTCTCAATTTGACGGCTGCTCATCCAAACACTATCCATAGCTTTTAATCCAAAAGTTCCAAAAGCAAGGGTAGCACCACGTTTGGTATCTCCCTTCATTCTTCCTTTTTGTGATTTCCTGTGTTTACTTCTTTTTGGTGATAACATCTTATTATAATTTGCTAATTCGATAATGTGCTAATGTGCTAATTTTCACACCAAACACCATTCTATTATTGTTATTCATTTTTTGCTGAAGCAATTAAAAACATGTGTATTTTGCAACCAGCGAAATTATTTTTATCTTCTTCCACCACCGCCACGATTTCCACCGCCACCGCCTCTTCTATCTCCACCGCCACCACCGCCGCGTCTGTCGTCTCTTCTTTCAAATCCTCCTGGCCTATTTTCTCCAATTTCCTTTCCACCACCTGCAACAACATTTGGATTTAAATCACGCTTACCCAAAACCTCTCCTTTACAAATCCAAACCTTAATACCTATTTTACCATAGACAGTTAGTGCAAATACATTAGCATAATCAATATCCATACGTAAAGTATGTAATGGAGTGCGCCCTTGCTTAATTTCTTCGCTACGTGCAATCTCTGCACCACCTAAACGACCACCTACTTTTACTTTTATTCCTTCGGCACCCATGCGCAGTGCAGAAGCTATAGACATTTTAATAGCTCTTTTATAGTTGATACGATTTTCCAACTGGCGGGCAATAGTATCAGCTACAATGTTAGCATCTAACTCCGGACGGCGAATTTCTAAAATGTTGATCTGCACATCATCTTTACCACACAATTTCTTTAACTCTTCTTTAATTCTATCCACTTCCCCACCACCTTTTCCAATGATAATACCTGGCTTAGATGTATGAATGGTAACAATTAACTTATTAAGCGTTCGCTCAATAACAATTTTAGAAATACCTCCCTTATTGATACGAGCATTAAGGTAATTTCTGATTTTATTATCTTCGATTAACTTTTTTGGATATTCCGTTTTGCTGGCAAACCAGTTGCTATCCCATCCACGGATGATTCCTAATCTTAAGCCTATCGGATTTGTTTTTTGACCCATGTTATTGGTTACTTCTTTTGATTAATTAATTTTTAATTCCTTTTTGATCTACTACTACAGTTACATGATTACTACGTTTGCGAACCCTGTACCCACGACCTTGTGGTGCCGGGCGCATACGCTTGATAACCCTCGCAGCATCTACCATTATTGTTTTAACTACCAGTGTACTTTCGTCGCCTGATTCATTTTTCTGTTTCCAGTTATTAATGGCAGATAATACCAATTTACGTAAAGGCACAGCCGGATGTTTAGGATTGTGTTCTAAAACGGCTAATGCCTTTTCAACCTCCATGCCACGTATCAAATCGACCAGCAAACGCATTTTGCGTGGCGATGTGGGGTAATTGTTCAATTTTGCTAGTGCTTCCATTGTTTATTTTATATTTAGAAAGTTTAGAAAAGTTTAGTGGTTTAATTTTTGGCCACGCTGCTTTTTGAACATTTCAATTACGATATTTTTTTACTTGAGTGTCCTCTAAAGTTACGGGTTGGTGCAAATTCTCCTAATTTATGACCTACCATAAATTCTGTTACATACACCGGAATAAATTTATTCCCATTATGAACTGCAAAAGTTTGTCCTACAAAATCAGGCGTAATTGTACTTCTACGACTCCAAGTTTTAATAACACCTTTTTTACTTTTCCCTTCAATCATCGCAGCAACTTTAGCATCAAGCTTAGCTTCTACGTAAGGTCCTTTTTTTAATGAACGAGCCATGTTTTCTTTTTAGTTGTTGATTTTTTTTCGCAATAACGAAAAACATTTTAACAATGATTAATGTTTATTTATTTGGTAATTTCTTACCGTTTCTTCTAGTGATAATCATTTTGTCGGAACCTTTTCCTCTTGTACGTGTAATCTGTCCTTTTGCGTATTTACCTTTACGGCTACGTGGATGACCTCCCGAAGCTCTACCTTCACCTCCACCCATTGGGTGATCTACAGGATTCATCGCTACCGCCCTTGTTCTTGGTCGAATACCTTTCCAACGGTTACGACCTGCTTTACCCATACTCTCCAAACTGTGATCGCTATTACTAACAACACCAACGGTTGCATAACACTTAATCAATACTTTTCTCAACTCGCCACTTGGCATTTTTAATATCGCGTATTTTTCTTCTTTGTTACTTAATTGAGCCGATGTACCTGCACTACGTACAAGTATTCCACCTTGCCCTGGCTGCATTTCAATATTGTGCACATTAGTACCCAATGGCATATTCTTAAACATCAATGCATTTCCTAATTCCGGTGCAACGGCATCACCACTTATTACTGTTTGTCCAACTTGTAATCCTTGAGGTGCAATTATATATCGCTTTTCTCCATCAGCATAATTCAATAGTGCTATAAAAGCAGTGCGATTAGGATCATACTCAATCGTTTTAACAATAGCAGGAATATCTTTCTTACTTCTTTTAAAATCAATAACACGGTACATGGTTTTATTTCCTCCACCCATATAGCGCATTGATCTTCTTCCTTGAGCATTACGTCCAGCTGTATTTTTCTGCTTTTCAAGCAAAGACTTTTCTGGAATATTTGTAGTAATCTCTTCATAAGCATTACCAATTCTCCACCTGGTTCCTGCTGTTGTTGGTTTGTATTTTCTAAGTGCCATTTTTAATTTCTTTTATTTGTCAAAACTTTGCGGTGCTGACCACCATTCATTAATTATTTTAGATCCCGCTGCCGTACAAATCAATGCTTTCGCCTTTGGCAATGGTTACAATCGCTTTCTTTTTAGAAGGCTTACGTCCAACTATATATCCAGCTTTTGTGTACTTTGATTTTGCTTTAGAAGGAACAACAATAGTATTTACGCTATCTACGGTTACACCATAAAAACTTTCTATCGCTTTCTTTATCTCTAACTTGTTGGCCTTTTTATCCACTACAAAAGAGTAACGATTCATTTTTTCTGTTTGCTTGTTCGCTTTTTCAGATAAAATTGGCTTTAATAATACATCAGACAGTTTCATTCGTCTTTTAATTTATTAGTTTCTTAATTAGGCTTCTACGCTTTCTTCACTAAATATTTTTGCAGCGCTTTCGGTTAAAACCAAAACATTTGCATTTAAAATGTCATAAGTATTTAAATCACTTAATAAAGTACCACTAGCAGAGGGTACATTACGTAAGCTCAAATAAAGGTTATCGTTATATTCAGGTATAACAAATAATGTTTTTTTACCTGCAATATTTAGACTCTTTAAAATGCCTGTAAAAAATGATGTTTTTGGCGCATCCATACTTACATCTTCTAAAACCATTATTGCATTTTCTTTAGCTTTGTAAGCCAATGCACCCATTTTAGCTAAATCTTTAACCTTGCGGTTTAATTTAATATCGTACTTGTGTGGTTTTGGACCAAATACAGTACCACCGCCTTTATACAAAGGATTACGCAGATTACCTTTACGGGCTCCGCCAGTTCCTTTTTGTTTGTGTAATTTCTTAGACGACCCTTTTACTTCGGCACGAGTTTTAACCTTGTGCGATCCCTGACGTTGTGCTCCCTGATATTGCTTTACAGCCAGGTAAATAACGTGGTCATTAGGTTCAATACCGAATATCTCTTCCGGTAACTCAACCGTTCTGCCGGTCTTCTTTCCTTCAATATTTAATACATCTACTTGCATTGTGCTTTTTTTATTGGCCAACGGCCGTTTGTTTATTTTTGAATTAAAACAATTGAACCGTTATGGCCCGGAACCGAACCACTAACTAATATGTAATTCTTTTCTGCGAAAATTTTAACCACTTTTAATCCCTTCATAGTTACTCTATCCTGCCCCATACGACCACCCATACGCATACCTTTAAATACACGACTAGCATCGGATGAATTACCGATAGAACCCGGAGCTCTTGACCTATCATGCTGTCCATGAGACTGGCCACCAACACCTTTAAAACCATGGCGCTTTACAACACCCTGAAAACCTTTACCCTTGGTTGTACCAACTACCTCCACATCATCACCTTCGACAAATATGTCTACAGTGATGGTTTCACCAACATGCTTGTCTATTTCGCTATCGCGGATTTCCTGAACGAATTTTTTAGGAGAAGTTTGAGCTTTGGAAAAGTGATTGATTTCCGATTTTACGGAATGCTTTTCTTTTTTATCACCAAATGCTATCTGGAGAGCATTGTATCCGTCTGTATCAACGGTTTTCTTTTGTGTAACCACGCATGGACCAGCTTCAATAATAGTAACAGCAGTTTGCTTGCCACTTGCATCGAAGATACTCGTCATGCCGATTTTTTTACCAATAATACTTTTCATTGTATCTTGTTTATATTCAGCGCTCCTTTTTAAATAAGGAGATGAATGTTCAATATTTTTTTGTTTTAAGAACTTACCTATTGCTTTCCCCCTAATTTCTCAATTACTATTGAGAGGGGAAGTTCATTAGGCTTTGATCTCAACATCAACACCACTAGGTAAGTCTAACTTACTTAAAGCATCTACCGTACGGCTGCTGCTAGTGTAAATGTCTAATAAACGCTTATGCGTACAAAGCTGAAACTGCTCACGGGCTTTTTTATTTACGTGAGGCGAACGCAACACGGTAAATATTTTTTTGTGCGTAGGTAAGGGAATTGGCCCTGTTACTACTGCTCCCGTACTGCGTACAGTTTTTACAATCTTTTCTGCTGATTTATCAACCAAGTTATGGTCGTAAGACTGCAATTTTATTCTGATTCTCTGTGACATATAAAAAGAACTTTTAAAATCCGTTTTTTAATTTGGAGTGCAAAGGTAGGGGTTGATAATTAAATAGCAAAAGAAAGCTTAAAGTTTTTTTATAAATAATTTTAAAGCTTATTTTATACAGAGTTGGACGAAAATTTGCTAAAAAGCACCATTTTACTGCCTTTCTATAATACAATTACCCTCATTTTGTACATTTATTAACCATGGCAAATAGTTAAATTGATATTTTATTTATTGCAAATTAAAATTATATTTAAAAACCCAGTAACCAAACTCCGTTTTTTGTACCTAATAACATCAAGGTATTTATTTACCTTCGCTGCGTTATGACAGAAAAAATACTCATCCTCGATTTTGGATCTCAATACACACAACTTATTGCCCGTAGCGTTCGTGAAGCAAAGGTTTATTGTGAAATTATCCCTTATAATAAAGAAATAATTTACGACCCTAGCTTAAAGGGTATTATACTAGGTGGGTCGCCTTTTTCAGTTAATGAGCCAAATGCATTACAAATTGATATAAAAGCCATCAATGCCAAACTACCCATTTTGGGAATTTGTTATGGTGCACAGCTTACAGCAAAAACATATGGTGGAAAGGTAGAAAAAAGCGATAAAAGAGAATATGGCCGAGCTATTTTTATGATAAAAAAATCAGATGACCTTTTACAAAATATTTCAACTACATCGCAGGTTTGGATGAGCCACAGCGATACTATTAAAGAACTCCCTGCCGGTTTTGAACTATTAGGAACAACGGAAAGTATTCCCGTAGCAGCTTTTAAGCGTGCAAGCAACAAGGAGCAACCTCTTTATGGATTGCAATTTCACCCCGAAGTATACCATTCTGCTGAAGGCAAAACAATTATAAAAAACTTTTTAGTAAATATTTGTAAGTGTAGTCAAAACTGGACTGCAGCTCATTTTATTACAGATACCGTTGAAGCTCTAAAAAAACAAATAGGTAATAAAAAAGTAATTATGGGTTTAAGCGGAGGTGTGGATAGTACCGTTGCCGCTACATTAATACATAAAGCTATTGGCAAAAACCTTTATGGGATATTTGTAGATAATGGGGTCTTGCGCAAAAACGAATTTGAAGAAGTACTTGAAATTTATAGCAAACTTGGCTTGCATGTAATTGGGATAGATGCAAAAAAACATTTTTATAAAAAACTGGCAGACAAAACAGATCCAGAAGAAAAAAGAAAAGCTATTGGAGGTGGTTTTATAGAAATATTTGATGAAGAGGCAAAAAAAATTGAAGGCGTTGAACTACTAGGTCAGGGTACCATTTATCCCGATGTAATTGAATCTCTATCAGTTTATGGCCCATCTGCAACCATCAAATCTCACCACAATGTAGGCGGTTTACCAGATATAATGAAACTTGGATTAGTAGAGCCCTTGAGGTCTTTATTTAAAGATGAGGTAAGACGTGTAGGATTAGAACTAGGTATTCCACATGACATGCTTTTTAGGCACCCTTTTCCAGGCCCCGGCCTAGGTATAAGAATACTTGGAGAAGTTACCGAAGAAAAAGTGAGGTTACTCCAAAATGCAGATGCTATATATATTAATGGATTAAAAAAACATAACTTATACGCAAGCGTTTGGCAGGCCGGCACTATTCTGTTGCCCGTAAAAAGTGTTGGCGTAATGGGCGATGAAAGAACCTACGAATTTACGGTTGTATTAAGAGCCGTTACATCAGTTGATGGCATGACGGCAGACTGGGCGCATTTACCTTATGAATTTTTAGCTGATATTAGTAATGAGATTATTAATAATGTACCTGGAATAAATAGAGTGGTATATGATATTAGTAGTAAACCCCCTGCTACAATTGAATGGGAATAAGTTTATAAGATTTAAATATTATGAATAAGTTTTTTTTTGGATTTACGTTATTGTTAACAAATTTTAATTCGATAACTGTTTTTGCACAAACAGAGTCATTAAAAAAATCTTCTGTTTATAAAATAGGAATTTTTGCACCCCTGTATCTCGACTCAGTTTTTACAAAAAATACATTCAAATACACACAAAGTATTCCTCAGTTTATATCACCTGCTGTTGAATTTGTACAAGGTGCATTAATAGCACTGGATAGTTTACAAGCAGGGGAAGACTTTATTGATGCAAGCATTTACGACACCAAATCATTTACTGAAAAAATACCTACATTAATTCGTAATAAAAAACTAGATAGTCTACAACTTATTATTGGTAGCGTAAAAGATGAGGAATATCTGCAGCTAGCTAATTTTGCATTGCAAAAAAATATTCCTTTTATTTCAGTCACTTACCCAAATGTTGCTGGCATAAAAAGTAATCCATTTTTAGTAATTATAAATGCTACGCTAAAATCGCATTGCGAGGCAATCTACAGTTACTTACTGCAAAAACACGGAACTGATAAAATTTATCTCTTCCGCCAAAAAGGAACACAGGAAGATATGGTTGCTAATATTTTTAAACAAATAAATGAACATGACGGTAAAGCATTATTGTCTATTATTACTTTAAATTTGGACAGTAATTTTAATGTCGATTTTTTAAAATCAAAGTTAGATAGCACCCGAAAAAACATAATTATTGGAGCTAGCTTAGATGAAACATTTGCAAAAAATATAGTGCCGATCTGTTTTGAATTGAATAAAATTTATCCTATTAAACTTATAGGAATGCCCAACTGGGATAATTTTTCTTCCTTGTATAATAAAAAAGATTTAATAAATTTCCCCATTTATTTTACCACTTCTTTTTTTACCGAAAAAAACGACCTATTTAGCAAATCACTTATTGCCGCTTATTATAAAAAATATAAAGGAAAGCCAACCGACATGGCTTTTAAGGGATATGAATCGGTATATTTATTTACAAAACTACTGGCTAAAAATTCCGTCAACTTTATGAGCCACATCAATGATAAAGAAGTGAAAGTATTTTGTGAATATAATTTTAGACCGATAATGCCACCTAACAATTTTGCTGTACCGGACTATTTTGAAAATAAACATTTATATGTAATTAAAATATTAAATGGGTCTGTTCTAAAGGACTAGTAGTTAATCACTTAAAATAGATATAAAAAAAGGCAGACTAGAAAGTCTGCCTTACTAATTTATAAAAAAACTAAGTATAAATTAAATATTTGCGCTGAAGTGCATATAATATAATAAACAACAAGGTAAGTGCAATTACAAAATACATTGTAAAGCCTAAAAATGCAAATGCCCCAATAAATAAACCCTGTGTAAGAAATGGCAACAATTGCCCTATTGTATAAAATCTAAAACCTTGTTTCTTTAAATTGCGCATTTGTAAGACTCCATAAAAACAAAACCCTACTGCTATTAATGATAAAACAAAAATGGGTATCTTATTTTCGTAAGATTTAGTAAGCACCTTCACGATATTTTCAGGATCCCCTATCAGCACTTTTGTCCAGCCCGGCATATTCACTGAATTCATTTGTTCGGTAAGCTTATCAATACTATCATACGATTTTTTTGCATTAATAAACCCCCACACAGATGATATTAGTTGAATTGCGCATCCAATAAAACTTAAAATGGTTAGTACGTTTAAACCAGAAGATAATGGTGGTTTATTGTGCTCATTGTATAAAGTATTATTAGTATTGTCTTGATTCATAATTATTATTTTATAACAAAATAAAGCAATAATTCATCAAATACCCGCAGTTTGTAATTAAGTTAAAAATAATTACTAAAAAATATGAAATGTAAGTAGGTGCTATTTCTTCTTTTTTAAATGCAGGTAATCCAAGTAATAAACAATTTTTATGGTCAGCTCATTGCTGTGCGGATTATCTATTACTTTCCCAAAATTTTTAAAATAATGCACGTTGGTATATGGATCAAGACTTACATTACTAGCTAATGCATTTTTCCATGCAATTGTTAATCTGCTGCCGGGTAAAAAATCCCAAGTAAAAAACATATCTACATTGAAGGTATTAAAATTTAAATTTTCATTAGCAAAGAATGTGGTGTCTCGCCAGTAACCATCCGTGTTTAAATTATAAAAATTAGTATTTTCTAATATGGACCAGTAATGTCGCATGCGTAAATTCAGGTTCATTTTTGAATTGAAAGTATACTGCCCACTAAAAATAGAGGTGTTTGTTCTTTTGTCTCTTCGTGCTATTACAGGAGAGCCGTTCAAATTTGTTTTAAAAGCCCAGCCCCAGCTTCCTTTATCTTGTTCAATGTCAATAGTTGTGCTTAATTGAAATTGATTGCTAAATCTATATCGTAATGATATACTACCTGCCCAATATGAATCATTAGGAAATGGAGATTCTGCTGCACCAATCTTCCAGTTTATAAATGTTTTTTTACGGCTGTCGGTACTTCCATTAATACCTAAATAGTAATAGGATGTTCCGTTAAGAAAATATCCAGTATATACATTTTGATGAACAAAGTAATCTTTACTCGTCTTGGGGCTGCTATGTAAAGTAATAGATAAATCGTTAAAGTTTTTAAACAGAAAAAAAGCGCTTGCGGTAAAATTAAAACTTGTCCATAGGAAAGGTTTATATAGATAGACATTATTGAAACTTGCTTTGTAATTATGTATCAGAAAATGGCGGGTAGGTTGATTTATATTATAGCTAACACTACCACTGTATTCAAATGAATTATTATTTCTTAGATATCCCAAATCATTGGGGTCGTAGTTATCGCTTTCTACACTAACCGTTCCCTTATATTGAACAACGCCACTAATTTTTCCGAAAGATGCATTAGTAGTAAATCCATTTTTATTTTCCAGTTTGCCCCAAATACTGCTATACCTGCCTGTAAAAGAAAGATTATGATTATTTTTTTTATCAAATAAAGAAAGATCAAGACCACTAACATTGGAATTACGACTATTGCCTTTTCGCAACACGTTGGTGTTAGTAAAACTTACAGAAGAACGATTTTCTAAAACCTGATTTAGTACAATAATATTATAATTAGTAAGGGGCTCGGTTAAAATACTTGAATCTACTCCGTTTGAAAGGTTTTTAATTTTTGCGTACATTGACCTAGAAACAGTATTAAAAACACCAATGCCTAAATTACCTTTTGTACGACCCGAAAACTTTGTGGCATTATATAATTTAGTTATCCCGGGATTGTTAAGGATTTTATAGGACGGGTTATCTCCAAAATCAGCTAATACTTTTGAAGCCATTCCGGGGGCTCCGCCTATTCTTCTAGAATAAAATAACCCGGCTTGATTAAATAGCTCAGTTCCCTCAGTAAAAAAAGGGCGATAATCATCAAACTTTACTTGAAAGGGAGACAGATTTAAAAATACATTATCGCTTTGCACTTGTGCAAAATCAGGAATTAAAGTCATGTCTAAAGTGAAACTTTCATTAACGCCATATTTAACATCCATACCTCCGCTGCGCAAAAAGTCTGTAACATCACTTTTAACAGTAGGTGAAACCCTAAAACCACCTGAGAGATAAGGTAAAAAAGATAACCGTGCGGGTGGCGTAATATTGCTTAACCCAGACCAACTACCCCATTGATTTAATTCGCCACTAACATTGGGATTAATTGGGCTCCAAACACTGTTTTCATTTTCTTTACGTGTAAATCGTCCAAAATTTATTCCCCATTCCTGCAATTCCTTGTTCGAAAATCTAATAGCGCTTAAAGGTATTTTAATTTCAGCAACCCATCCATCAGCAATCAAAGTGGTTTTACTTTCCCAAACCGCATCCCAGCTCTGATCGTAAATAGCGCCACCGCCTACTTGCGATATTTTTAAATCGGCTTGAGCATTGGCAGGAGAAACTTTAAAAACAAAAGCATTTTGTTTGTCATTATATGTATCAAATCCAACAGTAAAAACATCAGTATTCTGACGTTCAATAATGTCGCGGGCAGTTAATTGTTTACGAATGTTTTCAGGCTTGTCATATAAGTAAGCCCCAATATAAATTGCTGTATTATCATAGGCAATCTTCACTTTTGTATTTCGAATAGAAGCTTTACCGAAAACAGGGGAGGCGGTTATAAAATCACCTACAGGCTCAATATTTTCCCAGGCAGCATCGTCTAAATTACCATCTATTTTAATTTGCTGAGTTATTTTTATAGCAGAAATATTTTTTACCTGTGCAATTGATGCAGTACAAAAAAAAGAAAGAATTAAAAAAATAATAAATAACTGTGTGGGCATTATAATTTTATACATCAAAGATATGTAAATTATTATGTACTAAGTGTAGTGATACCCTTGAAAAATAAAAGGATTATTATTTATTTTCTGCGTTGCAATTCTTTATGTATTAGATTTAACTCACGACCAGTTTGTCCAGATACGGAGCTATTTTCCTGAGCCCTACGCATTAAGTAAGGAATTACATCTTGTATAGGCCCAAATGGCAAATACTTACTTACCGAAAAACCCGATTTAGCAAGATTAAAAGTGATGTTATCGCTCATTCCAAACAACTGAGAAAAATGTACATGAGGGTGATTATGCGGTAACCCTTTTTTATCTAATAACTGGGTAGTAAATAAATTACTATGTTCATTATGAGAAGCTATAATTACTGAAATTTTATCTAGATGACTAATACAAAATTCAACTGAAGCATTAAAATCATGATCACAACTTTCTTTATCAGTATGTATAGGAGATGCATAATTCATTTCAACTGCACGATTTCTTTCTTTTTCCATATAAGCTCCTCTTACCAATTTTATTCCAAAAATAAAATTCCTTTCCACAGCTGCAGTGTGTGCATCAATTAAAAATTGTAATCGGTCGTGTCTGTAGAGCTGGATGGTATTGTAAATAACTGGTTTTTCTTTATTAAAAACATCCATCATTAGCATAACTAAAGCGTCTACTGGATATTGTATCCAACTATCTTCGGCATCTATTAAAACGCCAATATTTTTTTTACTCCCCTCTTCACATAATTGCTGGGTACGCAACCTTACTCTATGCCATTCTTCTTTTTCATTGTCAGTTAACATGTCAAGGGCACATAAATAACGCTTCATGAGTGCTCCTGAAAACTTTCTCATCTCTTCATCCAATTTTTCGAGTAGTGAAAACCTAGCAAATCCAGTAATTTTTACACTCATAAAAGGAATATTGGGCTGGGTAGATGCATAAGTAATTACTTTTTTAAATTCATCGCGCGCATGTTCAAAATTATGTTCGCCTTCTTTTCCCTCTACACCATAATCTAAAATAACTTTCACGTTATATTTTTCCAGCCGGTTGGCAACCTTGACTGTTTCTTTTAATGTTTCGCCGCCAACAAATAAATTAAAAATTGTTTTTCTAATTAAAGTTTTTATAAAAGGAATATGCAAATTTATAGCCAGTGGCGTTATTTTTAAAGCGGCATTTACCAGCCAGGGTTTTCCCATTATACTAAAGAGAAAATTTGCTTTTTTTAATTCGGTATTAGATTTTGCGACAAATGCATATTCGGTATTTTCAAATGAAATTTGAGTTTGGTCTATCATAATTAATAATTCAAAATTCATTAAACAAAGACGAACTGCCAAATAAATCGCAACCTAAATTGGGATAAGGTGGTTATCTTTGTTTAAAAAAATGGATAAAAATGCAAGCGAATCATTAGTGATAATGACAGAATTGGTTTTACCTAATGATACCAACACTTTTGGAAATTTAATGGGCGGCAGATTAATGTACTGGATGGATATTGCAGCAGCCCTGTCTGCAATGAAGCATTGTGGTGCGCCTGTAGTTACCGCTTCGGTTGATAATATTTCTTTTGAAAGCCCAATTAAATTAGGCAATGCAGTGCATATAGAAGCTCGCTTAACTCGCGTTTTTAACACCAGCATGGAAGTGCACTTAACAGTTTGGGGCGAAGATACCCTACAACAATATAAGTATAAAAGTAATGAAGCATATTACACTTTTGTATCACTTGATCCAAATGGGAAACCCCGAAAAGTTAATGCACTGATACCCGAAACGGAAGCAGAAAAAAAATTATTTGAAGGTGCTTTAAGAAGAAGGCAGTTAAGATTAATAATTGGCGGAAAAATGAACCCAGAAGATGCAGCAGAATTAAAAGCTTTGTTTATTAAAGATTAAAAAACATATTGACCAACTATTTAGGCTTAAATGATTCCGTTTGTTCAATGGCATCCATAATTTGTTGCAATATTTGATTAGTGGTATCATCGTATTTAATCTGAAGGGGGTCTTTAAAAGTAACAGACAAGCTGGTTCCTTTTTTAATCAACTTTAGCCCTTTTTTATCAAATGCTTTACTAAACCCATTAATAACTACCGGCACAACGATTGGCTTACTGTGTTTAACAATAAATGCGGTACCCCTTCGGCCAGGCGCAAAAGGCGTAGTGGTGCCTTGCGGAAAAGTGATAACCCAATTATTTTCCAAAACCCTTGAAACTTTGCGGGTATCACTGGGATCTAAGCCCTTTCTTAGCTCTTTGGTATCATCTATCCATAGCCGTTTTATCAAAATTGATCCAGCCAAAGTAAAAACTTTGCTAAGCCAGTTTTTTTTCATCGTTGACTCCGCTGCCACAAAAAATACACGGGTATAAGGCCACAATAAGTAATAAGGAGCACCAAGTCCATGTTTTTTCCGCCAGCTAACTGCACAAAAAATGTGTAAAAAAGTGATGACTTCAGCAAAATATGTTTGATGATTACTGACAAATAAAACATTTTTTCGAGGCAAGTTTTTTAATTTCTCCATGCCATTTATCTGCAATGTATTAAAGACAGCAATACCAGGAAAAGATAAAATACCTATAATCATATACACCAACCCCTTAACGAAAGGCGATTTTTTAAACGCTGTAAGCATGTTATGAATATATTATTTTCTTGTCTTATACTGCAATTTATAAAAACTAATTATCAATACATTTTAAATAAGTATGCTGTATAAATAAAGATTGATTTTGAGAACTAATATAAAATGCTAAATTTATTAAACTACCTCACACGCATTATATTTGCAGCATGAAACTAGATACGGTTATTTTTGATATGGACGGTTTACTAATTGACTCCGAGCCTCTATGGAAAGAAGCGGCAGACCAGTTATTTTTAAATTATGGAAAGCAATTAACTGCCGCTCAATATGCCATAACCACCGGTTTACGTACTAGAGAATTTTTAGCCTATTGGTTTAGGCATTTCAATTTTCCTATGAATGAAATTCTTATTGCAGAAAAAAAAATAGTACAGCAAGTAATAGAGCTTGTAAAGCAAAAAGGCAAGCCAATGCCCGGAGTAAACCATATTATAAAATTTTTTATAGAACGTAATTTTAAAATAGGTTTGGCCACATCATCAGCCCCCGATTTAATTAATTTGGTAATTGATTTACTAGAAATTCGTTCGCATTTACAAGCAATATCTTCGGCCGATGATTTAGATTATGGAAAGCCCCACCCAGAAGTATATTTAAACTGTGCAAAAAAATTAGAGGTTTTGCCAATACAATGTATTTGTTTTGAAGACTCTTTTAATGGCATGATTGCTGCTAAATCTGCTAAGATGAAATGCGTTATTGTACCGGCTTTAGATAATTACAGAAACCCAGCTTGGGAAGCTGCAGATTTAAAAATAGATTCTTTAAGTAATTTTAATGATTCTTTACTAAAATCGCTATAAATTGCATTTATAGGACAATACTTAAGTTATTTTTACCATTATAATAGCTTTTTTGCACAGATTTTAATGCCTAAAATTAGATTATTTGAAAAATAATAATGAAAAATAGAAAGATTCTTGTTTTTTTTATAAAAAAAAGTATATTTACACTTTGTACTCAGATGACAAACTAAATTATTGTTTCTTTATTAAAAACTAAATATTAACTAACAAATAAAAACAAACACAATGAAAAAATTATTCTTATCTTCAATAATCATGTTTGGAGTTTGCAGCATTGTTTCTGCCCAAAGTGCAAGAGTATCAAAACTTCAAGAAGCAAGTGTTAAAAATTCTGCTGTAACTGCAACGCCACAAAAAGCTGCATTTACAACAGCAAGTGATGTTCAAATAAGTGTAGATCAAAAAGGCGCTGCGGAAAAAGCTGCTGCAGTAGCTTCAGATTTGCAGACAGCTACTATGAGCGTTTCAGATGCTGGTGAAGTAATTAATAACAATGCGATTGAAAAGAAAAAAGAAATGCAAAAAATAGAAGCTGCTAAAAAAGTAAAAAATAACTAATTTATAGTTCTCTTTAATTAAATTGTCATAAATAAATTGACTTTAAAAATAAAAATCCCGCTTACCTTAGGTAATCGGGATTTTTGTTTTATATTTTTTCCATTGCAAATAAAGTTGCCCCTGATATAGCATAATTTACACGAGTTACAATTTTTAGCAGTTAATTATTGGCTAAAAGGTAATATTTTAAAGAAAAATATAGATTACAAATTCATTTTTATCTTAAAATGTACGCTCATTTATCAAGTTATATACTCAAAAGCGATAAAATTCTGCTAAATCACAACCCTTAAGGCGGTTAAGCAAAAATAGAAAGGTTTTTAAGGCTAAAATTAGTGCACTTGTGTTACCTTCGCCTCCCGTTTTAAAAACCACGGGTAATTTTATGTCTTTTATTATTAACAAACAATTAAACGCAGATGCACAGGAAGGTTCTGCCGGAGAGTCCGGAGAAACTGCTGCGAAAACAAACGTACCTGAAGAAATTATGGAATCAAATCAAACAGAATCAACTACAGAAGTTGCTGTAGAAAATGCTCCCGTTGTTGAAGTTAAAATTGCTGCACCCGTTGCAGAAGTTATTGTAACTGCACATGACGATTTTGACTGGAGTGTAGACAAGCGCAATGTAACCAGTTATACTGCTGATGAAAAAGCGAAGTATGACACCGTTTACGACAACACATTTAAGCAAATTGCAGATGGAGAAATGATCATGGCTACCATTGAATCATTAACCAAAACTGATGCGGTTGTAAACATCGGATTTAAAAGTGATGGACTAATTTCTTTAAACGAATTTAGAGACATCCTAGGTGGTATTAAAGTTGGAGACGTTATTGAAGTAATGGTAGTTGAAAAAGAAGACAGAGAAGGTAATCTTAACTTAAGTCGCAAATCGGCTCGTACTACTAGAGCATGGGAAAGAATTGTGGAAGTAAACAGAACAGGTGAAATTGTTACCGGTTTAGTTACTAGCAAAACTAAGGGTGGCTTAATAGTTGATGTATTTGGTATGGAGACTTTCTTGCCAGGTTCTCAAATTGACGTTAAACCAGTTACCGATTACGATCAGTTTGTTGGTAAAACAATGGAATTTAAAGTAGTAAAAATTAATGAGGCTATTAAGAATGCGGTTGTATCTCATAAAGCACTTATTGAAAGCGATATTGAAGCACAAAGAGCCGAGATAATGGGCAAATTAGAAAAGGGTCAAGTGCTTGAAGGAACAATCAAAAACATTACTGATTTTGGTGCATTCCTTGATCTTGGTGGCTTAGACGGGTTATTGTATATTACCGATATTTCATGGGGACGTATCAACCATCCTACAGAAGTACTAAAAATGGATCAAAAACTTAACGTGGTGGTATTGGATTTTGATGATGATAAAAAACGTATCAGTCTTGGTTTAAAACAATTAACCCCTCACCCATGGGATACGCTTACAGAAAGCCTTAAAGAAGGTGAAATTGTAAAAGGCAAGGTTGTTAATATTGAAGATTACGGCGCATTCCTTGAAATTATGCCAGGTGTTGAAGGATTGGTTCACGTAAGTGAAATTACTTGGGCTAACACACCAATCAATGCTAAAGAATTTTTTAAATTAAATGACGAATACGAAGCTAAAGTTGTTACACTTGATAAAGAAACACGTAAGATGAGTCTTTCTATTAAGCAAATGACCAAAGATCCATGGAGTACAATTGAAACTGAATTTCCCGAAAAAAGTAAGCATAATGGCATTGTTAAAAACATAACTCCCTACGGTGTGTTTGTTGAATTAACTACGGGTATTGGCGGAATGATTCATATCAGTGATTTAAGCTGGTTAAAGCGCTTCAACAATCCTAATGAATATACTAAAGTTGGTAATGAAATAGGTGTAATCATTATGAATATTGATCAAGAAGGACGCAAACTTCAGTTAGGTCATAAACAAATTGAAGAAGATCCATGGAATTCATTAGAATCTACATTTCCTGTAGGAAGCGAGCATGAAGGTACTGTAGTGAAAAAAGATGATAAAGGAGCTATTGTGCAACTACCTTATGGTTTAGAAGGATTTGCTCCTGCTCGTCACTTAGCTAAGGAGGATGGAAAAACAATGGGTGTTGATGAGATTGCTAAATTTATGGTAATTGAATTTGATCGTAATGATAAACGTATTGTTGTAAGCCATGCCCGTTTATGGGAGCAGGTGATTGAAGAAGAAAAGAAGGCTGTTATTAAAGAAAAGAAAGCTGATTTTGAAGTAACCAAAAAAGCTGTAAAAAGCTTACAAAGTAAAGTTGAAAAATCAACTTTAGGCGATATTGGTGCATTAGCCGACTTAAAGGCAAAAATGGATAGCGACGCTGATTCCACTACAGCTGAGTAAAAACTAGCCTTTTGATAAATTCTAATAATATAAAATCCCGTTCAATATTAATATTGAACGGGATTTTTTTCAATTGTAAAAATTCTATTCTAATATCTTCACTTCTGTTCTTCTGTTATGTGCTCTTCCTGAAACAGTTTTATTATTTTCAATTGGCACATTTAATCCATAGCCCTTTGCAGTTACCCTACTAGGCTCAATGCCTTTACTAAGTAAATAATCTCTTACTGTATTAGCCCTTGCTTGCGATAATATTAAATTGCTTTTGGCTGCACCTATATTATCGGTATGTCCACCTAATTCTATTTTTTCATCCTCTTTTCTTACTAAATAAGCAACCAGTTCGTCAATAACTTTAAACGACTCTTCTTGAAGTTCGGCCTTCCCTGTTTCAAAATTACAATCTTCCAAAACAAAACTTTTAGCAGGAAGGTGTTGAATATCTATGATAAAAGGATTTTTATAATACGCATTGCCCGTTGTAGGCGGAATTGTTAATACATTTTCGTTACGAACAGAATCCTTAAAACCTAATATATATATTTCATAATTATCTCCTACCGGTAAGCGAAAAGAGAATTTCCCCAAAGAATCGGTAAGCCCCTCGTATTCTTTTCCGTTTAACCTACTTTTAAAAATGACAATCTCATTGTTAAGTAGATTATTTTTAAAATCGGTGAGATGCACATTTACTGGAGCATCTTTAGGTATATTAGCATTTTGTACATTACCTCCCTGCGCCAATCCTATTAAAGGCATTAAAAAAATGACCAGACTATATATTAATTTTTGCTTCATTACAAACTAGTTTAAGTGGCTTTAAAGATAATTATAAAATCATAAATTTATTTTTTCAATTATTGTGCCAGCAACTAATTTATTTGTTAAAAGAGTTGTAAAAACTACAAGCGCTGTTGTAATTGAATTACCATATTCTCTTTCCAGCTATTAAAATCACCAGCCAAAATATGTTTACGAGCTTCGCCAACAAGCCACATGTAAAAAGCGAGATTGTGAACACTGGCAATTGTAAGCCCTAAAAATTCTTTCGATTTCATAAGATGTCGCAAATAAGCTTTGCTATAATAATTACTCATGACACAATCAATACCATCATCTATTACCGAAAAATCTTTTTCCCACTTTTTATTATCAATATTAATAACGCCTTTAGTTGTAAATAACATGGCATTACGGCCATTGCGTGTAGGCATTACGCAATCAAACATATCTATGCCTAATGCAATAGCTTCTAAAATATTCCAAGGCGTGCCAACACCCATTAGGTAACGTGGTTTTTGTGCAGGTAAAATATCGCAACACAATTCTGTAAACTCATACATCATCTCCATTGGTTCTCCTACACTTAAGCCCCCTATAGCATTACCAGTGGTATTTTTTGATGCTATAAATTCTGCCGAAGCAGTCCGTAAATCTTTGTAAGTACTACCCTGAACAATCGGAAATAAATTTTGTGTATAATCATACTTATCTGGCGTATCATCAAACCTATTAATACAACGATTTAACCAACGATGGGTAAGATCCATACTATTTTTTGCATATGCATAATCACTAGGATAAGGCGGACATTCATCAAAAGCCATAACAATATCTCCACCAATTACTCTTTGTATATCCATCACCTTTTCCGGTGTAAATAAATGTTTGCTACCATCAATATGACTTTGAAATAAAGCCCCTTCCTCGGTAAGTTTACGGTTATTAGCTAACGAAAAAACCTGGTAGCCACCGCTATCTGTTAATATAGGTTTATTCCAGCCATTAAATTTATGCAACCCCCCTACGGCTTCCAATGTATCCAAGCCTGGCCGTAGATATAAGTGATAAGTATTGCCCAGTATTATTTGAGCTTTAACTTCGGTTTGTAGTTGCTGTTGAGTTACCGCTTTTACACTACCCACTGTACCTACAGGCATAAAGATGGGCGTTAATATTTCGCCATGATCGGTCGTTATTTTACCTGCCCTTCCTTTTGATGAAGCGTCTGTATGTTGTAATTCAAATTGTAATGTTGCCATTTTTTAGATTGTCTGCATAACCATGCAGATAGTTCGTTATTTTGCAATTTTGATTTTCTTTTACTTACTGCCATTCCTTATTTTTGCCGAATGAATTTTATCCAAATCGGGCAAATACTATTTTATATATTTTGCTTAGCAACCCTGATACAGCTTTTTTATTACTTATTCTTTTTTACCAAACTGGCATTTTATAAACCAAAGCGCAAATCCGTTTCTCAAACCCATCCCGTATCTGTAATTATTTGTGCGAGAGATGAGGCTGCAAATTTAGCAAAAAATCTTCCAGGAGCACTCATTCAGCAATACCGTACTTCACATGAAGTTATTTTAGTAGATGACAATTCGTTTGATGACACTAAATATTTAATGGAAGAATACCAAAAAACGTATAGACAACTACAGTTTGTTCAGTTAAAACAAGAGGCCAAACTAATTTCCGGTAAAAAATTCCCCTTAAGTATAGGTATTAAAACTGCCAAGCATGAAATTGTACTTTTAACCGATGCAGATTGTGTGCCTGCAAGCGAATTTTGGATTGATAAAATGCAAGAACCTTTTGATGAACAAACAGAGATTGTATTGGGCTTTGGGGCATACCATAAAGTAGCAGGACTATTAAATAAAATAGTGCGCTGGGAAACCTTTCATACAGCGCTACAATATTTTTCATACGCACTTGCGGGCGTTCCTTATATGGGAGTAGGCCGAAACTTAAGTTATAAAAAAACAATTTTTTTTAGACATAAAGGATTTTCGGCTCACAATAATATACCTAGTGGTGATGATGATTTATTTATTAATATGGCTGCTACAAAATCAAATACAAAAATTAATATAGATAAAGATGCATTTACTTTAAGTGAATCACCAAAAACATGGGCGAGTTGGATAAGACAAAAAAATCGACATTACAGCACAGGAAAATATTACAAGCCGTTGCACAAATTTTTACTAGGATTATATACCTTATCTCATTTTTTGTTTTATCCTTTACTAGTTTCCTCAATCCTATTGTATAGTTGGCAATTGTCCCTGATTGTTTTTGGTGTCCGTTTTTTGCTTCAGGCAATTGTTTTATATCCTTGCATGAAAAAATTAAATGAACAAGCAATGTACCCCTGGTTTTTATTTATAGATATTGGAATGTTTTTTTATTATTTAATATTTTTTACATCAATTTTTAAAAAGCCAGAAAGGGTATGGAAATAACCTAATACCTAGCAGCAATCCGCTGACTTACGCAGCGTTAATAGAATTGGATCTTGTAACTTATTTTTTAATTTTTATACTATGGAATTAATACAAAAATATTTTACTAACTTTTCTGAAAAGCAGATTCAACAGTTTGCTTCTTTAAAAGATTTATATATTGATTGGAATTCAAAAATAAATGTAATATCCCGTAAGGATATAGACAATTTTTATGAGCGCCATGTTTTACATTCCCTAGCCATTGCAACTAAATTTAAATTTATAAAGGGGATGCAAGTGATGGATCTAGGCTGTGGCGGTGGATTCCCAGGAATTCCGTTGGCTATTATGTTTCCTGAAACAAATTTTCATTTGGTTGATAGCATTAATAAAAAACTTAAGGTGGTTAGTGAAATAGCTGCCGCAATTGGCTTAAAAAACATCACAACCGAACAAGTGCGTGCAGCGGATATTAAAAACAAAAAATTTGACGTTGTAATTTCTAGAGCCGTTGCCGCTTTAAAAGATTTATGGCATTGGACTAAGCCACTTTTGCAAAAAAATAAGACACCTTTTTCAGGCGTTCCTAATGGATTAATTTGTCTTAAAGGAGGAGATTTAACTCTAGAAATATTTGAAAGCGGCTGTAAGCCATTAGTTTGGGAAATTGAAAAAATATTTCCCCATGATTTTTTTACAGAAAAATATCTTTTATATATTCCAATTAAGTGAATAAAAAACTCGATTATTATTATAGAATAACCTAAATACCTAGTATAATTTATTTATAAAAATTTCCAGAACATAACATCTTTTTCTGGAGCAGTACCAATAGGAAAATTATATATTTATCCTGAATTAACGAAGCTATAGTTTTTATAAAAATTAATTAATTTTTGTGCATACCCTTTACCATGAAATTGAGTAAGCATATAAATTAGATTAAACGCCAATGGTTTCCATTTTTGTAATACAGAAAAAAATTTCCTCCTCCATAAATTGTAAATAATCAACTTCTTCAAAAAAGAAAAAATTTTCATCATTCATTAATTCTTTTCTGAGCTGTGTTTTGGTGTAATACTCATTTAAATAAAATTTTATGTACCGCTTCTGTACAAGTGCCGACAAACATGTCATATAAAGTTTGCTTGGCAATAACCGATAAACTGTAATCGTAATCTATGGCAACTATACCGATATTTATTTTCATTTGTTTATTTTCTTCAAGAAAGTTTACCAATTTAGCTCCAGCCTGTTATTTTTTCTATCTATATCAGCCATTCGTTTTGATGGGTCAATTTCTACAATTTTTATATCTGTAAGCCTTTGTTTTAGTTCAATAATATAAGTTGGATGAGTCCATTTCCATTCTTCCATCACTTCGCGTTTCTGTGCAGGTATTTCATTGGGTTTATTTTCAAACATTAAATTTAAGGGTACATAAAACATCTCACAACTGCCATCTGCAAATGTCAGTTGTAAATCAATAGGCATAGGCATTTGTCCAACTCTTTTTAACCTAATTTTTGATACCCCATTTTCTTCCCATAGACTATCTATTTTATAATCTATGGTTTTAGTTGTACTTACCCAATATTCCTTATACCAATCCAATTTTATTCCGCTTACCAATTCTGCAATTCTTATAAAATCATTTGCATTGGGATGTTTAAAGCGCCATTGATCATAATAGGATAATAAAATTTTATCTCTTACATCGGCACCAACTATATAGCCAAGTTGTTCCATAAATACGGCTCCTTTTGAATACGCTGCATTGCCATAAGCAAAATTCGTATTATAATGATCACTATGTGTAGTCATCGGTTCTTCTAATCCACTTTTTGCAAGTGAAAAATAACCTGCGTAAGAGTCACTTTGATCTTCGGGTAGAATGTCAATGAGTTCTTTTAAATTTTTATTACTTGGGTTTTTTATTAATGCTTCTCTCAACCCTTGTAGGGCAGATTTTTTGTTATAAAATGCCGTTACCTTGTCTTCGGCAAAAGTAGTAAACCCTTCATCCATCCATACATACATACTTTCATTGGTACCCAGCATCATCTGGTACCAACTGTGCATCCACTCATGAAAAACAGTTCCTAAACTAGGCCCAACCAGCAAGGTAGCCATGGGATATTCCATGCCTCCATCCCCGCCCTGTATAAACGAATATTGAGGATATGGATATTTTCCAAAAGTTTTTTCTATATAAGGCAAGGCCTTTGCTGCAGCTTTAAGTACAGTAGCCCAGGCTGTGTCATTTTTGGGATTATTCTCTTTATAATTATATATAGTATGTAAAGTTGGTCCACCATTTGGCATCTTATAAACTAGGTGTTTGTAATCAGGATCGGCCGTCCAAACAAAATCATGAATATTTTTCCCTACAAAATGCCAACTACGTTTTGTTTTATTTGTAGTCTTTAATTCTGTACCTGGCACATCATAACCCCAGCCTATTTCTTGAGCATTCATTAATATCCCTGTTGCACCTAGTTTATACGATTTTTCAATATTAATGGTTACATCAAAATCGCCCCACACACCATAAAACTCTCTGGCTACATAAGGCGTAGGATGCCATCCTTCATAATCGTACTCGCATAATTTTGGGTACCATTGACTCATGCTATACCTTACTCCTGTAGAAGGATTATCTCTTCCGCTGCGACGAACTTGCAATGGTACTTGTGCTTCAAATTCCATTTCAAAAATAACTTTACTTTTTGCTGCAATGGGTTTGATTAATTTTACTTCCAGTATGGTTTCATGGTATTTAAAAGGCTGCGGTATCCCATTCATTTTTAAGGATACTATTTTTTGGTAGCCAATTTCATCAGGTTTTAGATTAACAATACGATCTTTTACTCGGCCATCCCAATCAGGCTGTTTGTTTACAAGCATCTTACCCAGCTCCCTACTACGTAAATCCATGCTGCTATTGGGTTGAAATGCATTAAAATAAAGATGATAGAATACTTTAGTTAGAATAACAGGTGAGTTATTGCTGTATTCTATTTTTTGTTTCCCGGTAAATCGGTTTGCAGTTACATCTATATCAATATTCATATTATATTTTACAGCCTGCTGCCAGCGGTCGACTTGAGCAAATAACATTGAATTGATAAATAATATTGCAAAAAATAAAATAATACTTTTCTTCATGTAATAAATTTTATAGAAGTAAATTTCGGTAAAATAACTATATAAAAAACATAAAACTTATAAATGTTTTTTCATTTTTAAAATACAGCAGAGATAAATACCACATGAATTTTTTAAGTGAGGTTATAGACCAACCTATAAATGAAAAGCCTTTTTTGTTCTTCGCGGTTGGGTATACAGCGAAGAATTACTGCGTGCCAGATAATAAACGTAAAGAATTAAATAAAGTAATCTATTGGTATTAATTTTTTCCACCTACCACAATTACAATTTCACCCTTTACTGTTTTTGCACTAAAATGATCATGTATTTCCTGTAATGTGCCCCTTTCATTTTCTTCAAATTTTTTGGTAAGTTCTCGGCTAATGCAACATTGTCTGTTAGCACCAAAATATTGTATAAGCTCGTTTAAAGTTTTTACCAGTCGCATGGGACTTTCGTAAAAAACTATGGTTCGCTCTTCTTCTGCCAGTTTTTTCATCATGGTTTGTCTGCCTTTTTTTAATGGTAAAAAACCTTCAAAACAAAAATTATTGATGGGTAGACCACTATTTACGAGTGCTGGTAAAAAAGCTGATGCACCAGGCAAACATTCTACCCTAATATTATATTTTATGCATTCCCTTACCAATAAAAAAGCAGGATCGCTAATGCCTGGTGTACCGGCATCAGTTAATAAAGCCATGGTTTTACCAGCTGCTAGTTGCTCTGTTAAATGCGATAGTATTTTATGTTCGTTATGCTGATGATAAGGTGTGATAGGCTTTTTAACCTGGTAATGATTTAACAGCACAGCAGATGTGCGAGTATCTTCGGCAAGAATTAAATCTACCGATTTTAAAATTTCTATTGCCCTAAAAGTGATATCAGCAAGATTGCCTATTGGAGATGGGATGAGAAATAGTGACATAATGTGTTGATATGTATAACAAAAATTGTATAAATTTTAAAAAAGCAGAGGATTAAATCAGCTAATTGTTATTTCATATACTTCCATCACTGGATTTGCTAATAATTTTTTAGCCGCTTCTTCAGCTTTTGCTATAGCTAATTCTTTTGTGTCTGCTTCAATTTGTAAATCAATATGCTTACCAATTCGCACATCTAAAATATTTTGTAATCCTAAATTTTGTAATCCCCCCATTACTGCTTTACCTTGTGGATCTAATAAATCTTTAAGTGGCATTACCTTTATCTGAACAGTAAATATCATAATGGTTGTTATTTATAAAGCAAAGATAAAATAATGTAAACAATAAACACGATAGGTACAGCCAGCCATTGAAAAATAAATGCAGCCACAATGGCAAATGTCATTAATATTATTTTAGAGAGATTATTTTTTAATCCGTAATCTTTAAATTTTAATGTAATTAGGGGCAAGGTAGATATCATTAGCCAGCTTACAAGCATAATGACTGTATATAGTACCCACTTATTGGTTAGCCATTCAGTAACATCAATCAAATTATTTCCAAAATGTAAAATCAAAGGAAAGGAGGCTATTAACAACCCTGCTGCTGGTATGGGCACACCTTTAAATCCATCGGTATGGGAATTATCCAAATTAAATCTTGCCAAACGATAAGCCCCAGCGCAGGCTACTATAAAAGCAGGTAGCAGGCAAGCTATTGATACATCTAATCCATTTTCTTCTTTAATAAAACTAATGCGAAGTAGTTGATACAAAATTACAGATGGTGCAACACCAAAACTTACCAGATCGCTTAAAGAGTCTAATTGTTTTCCCATTTCAGATGTTGCGTTCATTAAACGAGCAACAAAACCATCTAAAAAATCTATAACAGCTGCTGCAAAAATAAAATAAGCTGCTATCGATAATTTTTCGGGCATATTATAATGCGAACTCAAATCTTCGCCAACATAAATAGAAATAGCTTCTGTTTGTAATGCAAAAACAATAGCTATGCAGCCTAAAAAAAGATTAAGAAGTGTAAATAGATTCGGTATTTGTTTGGTCATAGGTGCAGATTATTTTTTCATGTATGCTTCAATCTCCTCAACAGTAATAGGAATATTTTTCATTAAGTCTTTGTTTCCATTCCTTGTTATCCAAAAATTATTTTCAATCCGTATACCCATTTGTTCTTCTTCAATATAGATTCCCGGCTCAATGGTAAATACCATGCCTGCTTTTACAGGCGCAGTTCTTGTGCCTAAATCATGTACGTCTATTCCTAGGTGATGAGAAATGCCATGGTATAAATATTTACGATAAGCCCTGTTTTCAGAATCTTCATTTTTTATTTCTGATTTGCGTAGTAACCCAATTTTTTGAAAAATAACCGTTGCTTCATCACCTATTTTTTCTGTATAATCAACAATACTAATGCCAGGTTTTAAAATACTGGAAGCATAATGATGTAAATGCAAACAAGCATTGTATACTATTTTTTGCCTGCGACTAAACTTACCATTTACGGGTACAGTGCGCGAAAGATCTGCATTATATCCTCCATAATCGGCTCCAAAATCCATTAATATTAATTCCCCGTCTTTACACTCCCTATTGTTCTCCACATAATGTAATGTTCTGGCCCTATCGCCACTCGCTATGATAGAACCATAGGCTGGCCCAGTAGCCCTTTGTGATAAAAATGAATGATATATTTCAGCTTCAATTTCGTACTCCATTATACCAGGCTGTATAATCTGCATTACCCTTCTAAAAGTAATATCCGTTATATCAATCGCTTTTTGTAAAACTTCTACTTCTAATGCAGTTTTAATAGCTCGAAGTTCTTTCATTATTTTTGCACTACGTTTATAATGGTGCAGGGGAAAGCGATGTTGTATCATCTCTGCATAGCGGTAATCTCTAAGCGGAACTAGGTTTGCTTTACGATCATTTTCATTGGTATTTAAATAAATAGTATCGGCGTAATGAATCCATGGCTGAAGCATAACATCTAGTGTATCTAACCAGATAATAGTTTTAATTCCAGAAACTGCAGCGGCCTCATGAGCTCTAAACAGATGTCCATTCCATTTTTCTTTCATTTCCTCTGGCTTAACCAAAACCAAAACCTCTCGATATTTTGCATCCGGATTATCTGGAAATAGAATAAGCATCGACTCTTCTTGCTCAATTCCCGTTAACCAATATAAATCAGCGTTTTGCTTAAACCGATGCAACTGATCTCCGTTAGTTGGTAATTCATCATTGCTATTAAAAATAGCGATGGAATTTTTATCCATTTTTTCAACAAAACGCTTCCGGTTTTGAATGAATATATCCGAGTTAAGTGGTAGATACTTCATGTATTCTATTTAATGTGCAAGATACATTTTTAAAATGTACCTTTTTTTGGTAAAATCAATTTAGTTGAATCAAACAATGGATAACAAGAAAATACAAACTGTCTCTTTTATTCATTTTTATTTAAAAATAGTTTCATTAAATTTAAAGCAATATTTTTTAATAATATTTAAAAAAATTAGACAATATTAGAAAATATTTAAAATATATTAATTTTACTTATTAATTTTAAATATCTGTTTACGTGTTTTTCGTTTTAAATTCACAATTACATAACTTTGCATCAACGATTGTATAAACTATAATATTTAGTTCCTATGCCAGTACAAACCACATTAAATGCTCCATTTAATGCATTAAAGAAATTAGGATTTTCATTATCTAATCATATTAATTACCAACTTAGTTCGCATCAATTAACCGAGCAATCCATTCAGCGTGGTGATGGTATTTTAAACAATACTGGCGCCCTTGTAATTAATACTGGAAAATTTACAGGCCGCAGTCCAAAAGACAAATTTACAGTTAAAGATGCCCTTACAGAAACCACGGTTAATTGGAATGATTTTAATATCCCTTTGGAAGAAAAATACTTTTTTCAGTTAAAAGAAAAAATGTTGGCCCACTTAAATGATAAAGAAGTTTGGGTCCGAGATTGTTATGCCTGTGCCGAAGAAGCTTATAGACTAAAAATTAGGGTAATTAATGAAAACCCTTGGAGCAATTTGTTTTGCTACAATATGTTTATTCGTCCAGAAGAAAAAGACCTTCTTGCAGACCCTAGTGGCGAAAATTTTGAACCAAGTTGGCATATTATACAGGTTCCAAGTTTTAAAGCCAACCCAGCAGTTGATGGTACCCGTGCAGAAAATTTTTCCGTAATTAGTTTTACACATAAAACCATTTTAATTGGTGGCACAGGTTATACTGGCGAAATGAAAAAAGGTATTTTTACCATCCTAAATTTTGTATTACCTATCCGTGCGGATGTGTTAAGTATGCATTGCAGTGCTAATATGGGAGACGATGGCGATACGGCGATATTTTTTGGATTAAGTGGAACTGGTAAAACCACACTGAGTGCCGACCCTACCCGTAAACTAATTGGTGATGATGAACATGGCTGGACCAAAGACAGTGTTTTTAATTTTGAGGGGGGGTGTTATGCAAAATGCATCGATTTAAGTGTAGAAAAAGAACCTGAGATTTACAATGCCATTAAGAACGGAGCATTAGTTGAAAATGTAACTTTTATTGAAGGAACAAATAAAATAGATTTTAATAGTAAAAAAATAACTGAAAATACAAGGGTAAGTTATCCATTGTCTTATATCAGTAATGCACTTGAACCATCAATTGGAAATATCCCAAAAAATATTTTCTTTTTAACCTGCGATGCCTATGGTGTTTTACCTCCTATCAGCAAATTAACATCGGGACAAGCTATGTATCAATTTATTAGCGGCTATACGGCAAAGGTAGCAGGTACAGAAACTGGTATTACCGAGCCTAAATCTACCTTTAGCGCCTGCTTTGGCGCACCTTTTTTACCTTTACATCCAGCACAGTATGCCGAGATGTTGGGTAAAAAAATGCAAGATCACAAGGTAAATGTATGGATGATAAATACAGGCTGGAGTGGCGGAGGTTACGGTGTTGGTCGGCGAATGAAGCTTAGTTATACAAGGGCTATGATAACTGCAGCACTGGAAGGTAAACTTGATCAAGTTTTATACGAAGCACATCCAATATTTGGCATGATGATGCCTGACGAATGCCCAAATGTCCCCTCCGAAATTTTAAACCCACGAAATACCTGGGCCGATAAAGTGGCGTATGATGCCATGGCTAAAAATTTGGCTGAGCAATTTATCAAAAATTTTGAAAAATATGCAAGTGGGGCAAATGAAAAAATTTTGGCATCTGCGCCAAAAGTCTAAAAATTACTAACTAACTAATTATAAAAAAATCTACGAAATTTTTATAAATTTTTTATAAGTTATTTCAATCCAACTGCATCTCTGGTATTTCTCCATGCACAATTAATTTACCTGCAGTTTTAGCCATAATTTCTTCCACAGAAACACCTGGAGCTCGCTCCATTAATTTAAACCCATCTTCGGTAATATCCAATACGGCTAATTCAGTTACTACTTTTTTTATACAATGTTTACCGGTAAGTGGTAATGTACAGGCAGATAATAATTTACTTTCGCCTTTAGGATTAGTATGCATCATGGCCACTATAATATTTTTTGCGCTAGCAACTAAATCCATTGCCCCACCCATACCCTTAACCATTTTACCAGGTATTTTCCAATTGGCAATATCGCCGCTATCACTAACTTCCATGGCTCCCAGCACAGTAAGATCAACCTTCCCAGCACGTATCATTCCAAAGCTTAAAGCACTGTCAAAAATTGATGACCCCGCTAAAGTAGTAATAGTTTGTTTTCCTGCGTTAATCAAATCGGCATCTTCTTCTCCATCAATTGGAAAAGGACCCATCCCTAATAATCCATTTTCACTTTGCAACACAACGTTGATACCAGCAGGAATATAATTAGCTACCAATGTTGGTATACCGATGCCTAAGTTAACATAGTAACCATCTTTAAGTTCCATTGAAATACGTTTTGCAATTTGTTCTTTTGATAGTGCCATTGTTAATGTGATAATGTAGTAATTAGCTAATCAGTTAATTTCTTTGTTGTTCTTTGCTCAATCCTTTTCTCATAATCTTTTCCCTGAAAAATACGATGTACATAAATACCTGGTGTATGAATTTGATTGGGATCCAGTTCGCCAGCGGGCACAAGCTCCTCCACTTCAGCAATCGTAATTTTTCCTGCCATGGCCATTAAAGGATTAAAATTTCTGGCGGTATCCTTAAAAATCAAATTGCCTTCCGTATCTCCTTTCCATGCTTTTACAATGGCAAAATCTGCATCAAAGGCATATTCAAGTAAATATTCTTTGTCATTAAATATTCTTATCTCTTTTCCTTCGGCAACTTCGGTACCTACACCAGCGGGTGTAAAAATGGCTGGCATTCCATAACCGGCGGCCATGCATCTTGTAGCCAGTGTTCCCTGTGGTATTAATTCCACTTCTAATTCGCCGCTTAATAATTGTCTTTCAAACTCAGCATTTTCACCTACATACGAAGAGACCATTTTTTTTACTTGTTTTTTTTGCAACATTAAGCCTATGCCAAAATCATCAACACCTGCATTATTAGAAATGCACGTTAGGTTTTTAGAACCTTTTTTAACTAACGCTGCAATACTATTTTCTGGAATACCACATAGTCCAAATCCGCCCAACATAATAACGGCATCATCATTAATATCAGCGATAGCATCTACGGCATGATTATATACTTTATTCATATTATAAAGCCTGTGAAGGACTTATTTTAAAATTTTTATTTCGCTCTGCATGGGTAACCATACTATCAAGCATTTTTATAAATAACGGCATATTAGATTTATAATATGCATAGCTGTTGTAAAAAACAGCCTTCGACACTTTGTGTATTGCAAATATCTGTGTTTGTAATTTTAAATTTTCTTCAACATCATTTTTTGTTGTATCCTTTTTAATATATTCAGTTGTAAATGCATCGGCCTTAATAACATCCCATAAAATAGCTTGCATTTTTTCGGATTTTAAAATACCTGAAGGCGTATGATTATTGTTTGTACAAGAAATTATTAGCACCAATCCAAAAATAAAAATGTATTTAGTTATCATTTTAATTCATCTTTATATTTGGTAATATTAGTAATATCTAATTTTTGCAATAGTTGCGAAGCTCTTGATTTATCTTCTTTCGATGCTTTTGAAAATATTTTTATCAGCTCATTTGATTTTCCCTGAAAGAAAAACTGATTAATCATTTTATTCGGATTATCATTATTAAAATTATTCAATAAATTTAATACATTCAATAATTCCAAACGCGCTGCATTTTCATCTTCATATAATTTATCTATCCCTAAGCGATAATAATTATAATACACATCATGCATAATGGCATAGCGACTGTTCAGCATATTTTCAACAAGCCAATAACGGTTCCGTATTCCATCAAAGGCTTTCCAGCCCGAAATACCTCTGCCATCAGGAGCATTGTTTACAATATTTTGCGCTTTCTGAAAATAAACATCCCCGCCACGTGGCGAAAAAGAGGCATAGTCAAATGCCAATACCATGTTGGCATAATAAGCAATAATGGCTGTTAAATTAGAAACTAACGCATCAGTGCCGGATATCCTAGTTTCATTAAACTCTAGTTGCTGAAACTCCGCATATTTAAAAATTACATTATCATCTTTAAAATTAATAATCGGCGATAAATAGGAGGTATTAAAAACTGGACGAGCCGCTTGTATAGTTATGGATGCATTATACACATTTAGGTCGGCAGTGGGTTGCAGATTTAATAAAAAATTACATTCAATTCTTTCTCCCAACTGAAAATTATCTATAGTCCATTTACGGGTATTAATAAAAGTATTTAATGCGGTTTGCAGCGTACGAAATACATTTTGATTCACCGTAGTTCCTACCTGATTGCTTACCACTGTTATATTGGCTTTTAATTCCTGGGCTGTAGAAATTTTAAAAGCAAGAAGCAAAACAAGTAATGAATTAATTTTTCGCATAAAATGATTGAATGATCGTATTTATAATATCAATATTGTCTTATTAAAACTATACATCGTAAGTAATTTATCAAAAATAGTGATTTTGTTACTGCCATCTTATGGTTATTAAAATTAGAGATGGTTTGATTAAACTTAACAAATTTGTGTTGCAAAACATAAAAAGACCCGTAACATTTAAATGATACGGGTTAAAATTATGACATCTTAACTTAATGA
>Ga0208942_1000010_pt1 | contig 154070 bp, 110 predicted proteins | sample GreLakmeSU08MSRF_FD_187704 | JGI IMG/M metagenome (GOLD analysis project Ga0208942, IMG submission 187704) | Freshwater lentic microbial communities from great Laurentian Lakes, MI, USA - Great Lakes metaG SU08MSRF (SPAdes) | ecosystem: Environmental > Aquatic > Freshwater > Lake | place... | reverse complement strand
TGATCCCAACAAAAGAAAGTTCGGCTTACTTGCTAAAAACTTTCCTAATGACTTTAATCTAGGTTTTTCCTTTGTATGGGGCACTTTTGTGGATAGCAAAGGACATATTTGGCTTGGGGAATATGCACCTCATATGGGTATAATGGAAATTGATAGAAAAAATAATACAAAAAAGCGTTATTTAGAGGATGCGAGCATATCTAATATTAGAACATGGAAATTTAGTGAAGATGCCAAAGGCAATTTATTCGCTTTTTGCAACTCGCCAAACGGAAGACTTTTTTATAAAAAAGAAAGTGGTTCAAGTAATTTTATAAAGCTGGGATTTGTAAAGGATAAAACGAATATCAATGATAATACTTCATTAGGTATTACTTTTTTAAACAACAAAAATGAACTTATTTATACCGGCCCCCAACCAGTAATATTAAGTACCAGCAATGGGGATACTTCTTATCAACCCATCGCACTTTCTTCTAATTTTAAAAAGGGGATTATTTTAGCAAGACGAAAATCGGCAAATGAAATTTATGTGCTGAATGAGGATGGTATTTTTCTTTGGAATGAAATAACTAATAGTGCAAAGCCCGTTACAAAAAATATTCCATTTTTACGTGAACATGACCTATTTCAAAATATGCAAATTGTAAATGATCAATTTGCCTTCATTACAACTTATGGAAATGGGTTAGTAAAAGTAGATTTCGAAAAAAATACAAAACAGTTTATAACATTAGTAGACGGCATTCCTAGTTTATATTTATATGATATTTATAGCGATAAGAGTAATAATCTTTGGATCAGTTCCAATTTTGGCATCATTCGATACAATCCATTTAAGAATCAATTTAGAAGCTTTGGACCTGCTGAAGGTGTACAAGATTTTGAGTTTAATACTTTTAGTTCCTTTCAATCAAAAGAGGGAGAATTATTTTTTGGAGGGTTATCTGGCTTAAATTATTTTTTCCCAGACTCTATAAAAGATAATGCCAAACCTCCAGTTGTCATCATTCAAAAATTTTCAAAAAAAGATACAACCTTTCTTGTTGAATCAACTAATCCACTAGGAGAATTTATTGTCAACCACGATGAAAATAGCTTATCCTTTGATTTTTTGGCTTTTAATTTTAGAGATGCAGAACATAATCAGTATGCGTATAAAATGGAAGGTTATGATGAGGATTGGATTTATGTTGGATCAAGGCGTTTTGCGAGTTATACTAATTTACGAGAAGGCACTTATACTTTTAGGGTAAAAGCGGCAAATAATGATGGCATTTGGAATGAGGAGGGTGCGAAAATGGTGATTCATATTTTACCACCCCCTTGGAGAACTTGGTGGGCGTATTTAATATATTTTATTTCTTCTATTAGTTTTATTTATGCTTTTTCAAAGTATAGAGAAAAACAACAATTAAAAAAACTTGAAAATGAGCGTAAAAATTCTGAACTAGCTGCTGCCAAGGATTTACAAGAAAGATTATTGCCTAAGACTTTACCGGTTATTAAAAACTTAGATATTGCAGGTTATTTAAGAACTTCTACCGAAGTGGGTGGGGATTATTATGACTTTTTCGAACAACCAGATGGTTCATTATATGCGATTTGTGGAGATGCTACTGGTCATGGAACGCCTTCAGGCATGTTGGTTTCCATCACCAAGGCTGGTCTTATTGGCCTACCGCAATTGAGTCCAAAGGACATGTTGCATGAGTTAAACCGAGTGGTTAAAAAAGTGGACTTAGGTATATTAAGAATGAGCTTAAACATCGCGCTGGTGAAGGATAATCAAATAACCCTAAGCTCAGCGGGTATGCCTCCTTACTTTATATACAGGGCAGCGACCAAAACCGCCGAGGAAATTCAATTATCAGGGGTTCCATTGGGTAGCTTTAATGATGTTCATTTTGACCAAACCACAACCGACTTTAATCAAGGAGATATTTTGGTGATAATTTCGGATGGTTTACCAGAAGCCCCTAACTTAGCGGGAGAATTGTTTGATTATAGTAAAGTACAAAATTTGATAGCACAATATGGCAACCATTCAGCAGACGAAGTTATTAAGCAATTAATGATGGAAGCAGACAGCTGGTTGGCTGGAAATCATAACCCAGATGACATCACATTAGTAGTAATAAAACATAAATAACCATTAAATAACAATAAATGAAAAAGCCCTCCGTCGAACTAAGGTTGCCTATCCTTCCAAATATGGAATTGATTGCAACCCAAACAGCCGAAGTAATTTCAAGGCATATGAATCTTACTGAGGATCAGGGAGCCGAAATTAGTATGGCCCTTATTGAAGCTTGTATCAATGCGTTTGAACATTCTAAAGCCGAAAACAATGTATTTATTAACTTTTTAATTGAAGATGATTCTTTGATTATTAAGGTAATTGATCAAGGTATTGGATTTGATAAAACCAAAGTAGAAATTCCTAAAATTGAAAACAAGATTGGGAAGGATGAAAGAAAAAGAGGTTGGGGCTTACAGCTCATCCAAGAATTAATGGATTCAGTTGAGTTTGAATCTAATAATGAAGGAACAACGGTAACAATGAAAAAAAATATTAAACAATAAAACTAATTTATGAGTGACTTTATAACAAGTATAAAAGAAAACAATTCCATCGTTATCATCGAAACCAACGGTTATTTAAACAATGTAGGTGGCGAAGCGGTATCAGCGGTTGTTTATGAGAAAATGGCACAGGGTCAAACTAAATTTTTAATTAATATGGCTGCTACCAAAATTGTAAATAGTATTGGTGTATCTATTTTGATAGAAATTATTGAAAAATTACAAGAGGTGAATGGTAAAATCGGTTATTATAATTTAGCACCTATTGTTGCAAAGACATTTAATATTATGGGCTTGACAAAATATTCAACTGTTTATGAAACAGAAGAAGCCGCTGTTAATGATTTGTAATGGCTTCCGAATTCAATATTAACGATCTTCAATTAAAGTATCTTGAACTAGAAACTTTATTGGATATTACTAATGAGCTAAACTCATTTGACCAGATTTCTGTTTTATTACAGGAAATTTTAGTAAAGTCATGTGGGGTTTTGAACGCCAGTTCTGGTTTAATTTTAATTGAGGACGATAATTCAGATGTATTACATATTGGCGCTGATTTTAATATTGATATTTCTGTTTTAAAAGGCTTGATATTCAATAAGCGTAAGGGAATTATTAGCGAAATCAATGAATCCAGAAAAGCACGTAACATTGAAATTGAGGATGATTCATTTTTATCTAAAACACAATGCAAGTTTGGTTTAATTGCACCATTTTTAGATAAAAAAAATTTAGTAGGTGTAATTATACTATTTGATAAAGAGTCAAGGCTAGGGCTTTCACCTTTTCATGATGCTGATGCAAATATGTTGTCAGCGATTGCAACACAGGCAAGTGTTGCCTACAATAATATTAAACTGATTGAAAACATTAAGGAGGCTAAAACCTTCAATGATAATGTAATGCAATCAATCGTGACAGGGGTTTTTACCACCAATTTAATGGGTGAAATAAATCACATTAATAGGGCTGCAATTGCTATTATTAATCTTGATAAGGAAAATGTATTAGGCAATCACTATGAATATGTATTTGAATCAAATGAATACATTACACAGCTCATTACCAAATGTGAACTTGAGTCGGTTACTATTTCTGAAAGTCAAATTTTATTGGAATGCAATGGAAAATCCACCACGGTAAATATTTCGGTTTCGCCATTAATGAATGACTCGAATGAACCGATTGGGTCGGTGGTTGCCATGGAAGATTTATCTAATCTAGATAAATTGAAATCTACCTTTAAAAAGTATGTTTCAAAACAAATAGTTGATCAGTTATTGGAAAATGATGAAATGTTGAATTTAGGTGGGCAGGAACAAGAGGCAACCATCTTATTTTCAGATATTAGGGGCTTTACATCCATGTCTGAAACCATGGCGCCGAATGAAGTAGTTGAAACCCTAAACGATTATTTTAATTTAATGATTGAAATAATTTTTAAATACAATGGTACTTTAGATAAAATTATAGGGGATGCTTTAATGGTTATCTACGGAGCACCGAATTCAACGGAACAAGACACTGAAAATGCCGTACTTACTGCGATTGAGATGCAGGAAAAATTAATACAATTTAATCAGGATCGGATTATTAATTTAAAACAACCCATTAAAATTGGCATTGGAATTAATAGGGGAAAAGTGATTAGTGGGAATATTGGATCAAAACAACAAATGAACTTCACAGTTATTGGCGACTCCGTAAATTTAGCTTCTCGCTTATGTTCTGTTGCCGCTGCTGATGAAATTATCGTTTCAGGTGCAGTATGGAAAAAGGTGAAATATTTAAAATCATTTAAATCAAAAAAATTAACTCCTGTTAAGGTAAAAGGGAAGGTCAAACCTATTGAGATTAAGGAAATACAGTATAATCGTCCTGAATTTCAATATGAACTTGCATATGAAAAAATAGAACAGTTTTTATTATTAAATTTACCTCAGCAGTATACGTATCATACTATTGATCACGTAAGAGATGTTGTCATTCAATCAGAACGCATTGCTAAAAAAGAGAAAATTGATAAATCAATTATTCAGGATATAAAGCTGGCTGCTTGGTTACATGACGTGGGTTATATATGGGAGCCACAAAGGCACGAAGCTAGGGGTGCCGAATACGCAACTGCCATTTTGAATGAAATGAAATTCCCTAAATCAAAAATAAGTTTGATTACAGGTATGATTATGGCTACCAAAATTCCACAGTCACCCAAAAATCATTATGAACAAATTATTTGCGATGCTGATTTAGATTATTTAGGCCGAGATGATTATGATACCAATAGTAATAATTTACTACAGGAAATAGAATTGGTTAAAAAACTTACACCTAAAGAATGGTTACAAATTCAAGAAAAGTTTTTAAAAGCACATAGCTATTTTACAACTACGACTCAAAAATTAAGAAATCAAAATAAAAATATTGTTCTAAACAAAATCCAACAACAATTAAAAAATAAATAGTTATGGCACAAGCAGGACATAGCGCAAACAAAACTCATTTTCAATTAGATCGTATTTCATTTTTTACGGATGGAGTTTTTGCTATTGCAATCACATTATTGGTCATTGAATTTAAAGTTCCTGTCGTTGAACATCCAACAGATCATTTACTTTGGGATGCACTGAAGGAAATGTCATGGAAATTATTAGGATTTATCATTAGCTTTTGTATTGTTGGTTATTATTGGTCCGTACATCATCGTATTTTTGGCTATGTTGAAAAGTATACATCAAGATTAATATGGTTGAATTTATTGTTTTTATTCTCAGTGGTATTATTGCCTTTTACCTCCGGATTACTGGGGGAATACGCTTCTGATACACATTTAATGATACCCTATAGTGTTTATGTGATGAATATATGCTTAACTGCTTTAATGAATGCGGTATTATGGTTTTATGTAAGTAATCCCAAGCACGATTTATTAACCCATCATATTTCGAAAGAAAGAATTTTATTGGGCTTTTACTTTACATTGGTCGTTCCTATTTTATTTATTATTTCCTTGTTGGTTGCTAAATACAATCCAACCATTGGACGACTCATACCATTAACTATTCCTTTTGTTTTAAGGTATGGATTAATAGGAATTACGACTCGAGCGATAGCGAAAGAAAAAAATAATTAATGGCAATAATCAAAATTAAATGAAACGCTAAATCCTAATTCAAATGTCAAACCACGACCACCTGAAATTTATCAGCGGGCATCCTAATTGCGAGGTAAAACAAAATATGTTGAATGAGCAAATTGGCTTATTCGCGACGACTTCCTTTTCTAAAGGGGACATTATTATTTATTTCGATTCCTCAAAAATCGTTGAAACTCCAAATTATTTGACTGTTCAAATAGGGGAAAACAAACACATACATTTAAATCCCGAATATTTACAATACACCAATCATTCTTGTGAACCGAATGTATTATTTAACACAACTACCATGCAATTAGAATGTTTAACAAATATTGTAATCGGCGATGAAATAACTTTTTTTTATCCAGCTACAGAATGGTTAATTTCTCAAAAATTTAATTGTCATTGTGGAAAACCTGCATGTGTAGGTCTTATACAAGGTGCTGCCGAGTTACCTACTGAAGTATTAAAAAAGTATAAATTATCTGATTTTATTAGTGCAATGGCAAAAAAATACAATCTGCTATTAATATTTTAAGGTTAAAATATTTTTATATTAATTCAACCTTTGAAAATCGACTACTTCGTTATAAATAAAAACCCGTCTCGATATATCGAGACGGGTTTTTATTAAATACTATAACCCAAGTTTAAAATCGGATTAAAAATATTTAGTTACCCCTGGTACTGCAATTGGATAAAATCCATCTGCATTTGGTACTACTGGAGGTGCAGCATTAAAGTCATATACTTTTGGATGAATATCAATGCCTGAATTAATCGCCTTATCCCACTCAATCATTTGACCGCTATAAGTTGCCATACGACCCATTATTGAAGTCATAGTACTTTTAGCGCCATTCTCTGCATCAGCATATTTATATTGCCCTTTTGCAATTGCAGCGAATAATTCATCATGCTCATTTTGATATGGATCTGGTTCTCCTTTTTTAGCAAATTGGAAAAGCACTTTTCCGCCATGGTCAACAATTTTTGCTTGACCACAATGTATTTTACCTTTCGTACCCACTAGTAATTCATCTACCTTACTCATAGTGCCAGGTATGTGTCTACATTGGCTATTTAAAATAGAACCATCAGCATAATGGTATTCTACAAAATGATGATCAAATATTTCACCATGCTCCTTGCTATTACGAACCTGTCTGCCGCCAAATCCTTGTGCCTTTACTGGGTATCCTTCCTTGAACCAGTTAATCACATCTAAATTATGTATATGTTGTTCATTGATATGATCACCACATAACCAGTTAAAATAATACCAGTTACGCATTTGATATTCCATTTCAGTTTGACCTGCTTTACGAGGTCTCGTCCAAACACCATCATTATTCCACCAAGCTTGCGCAGATGTAATTTCTCCAATCATATCTTTTCTTTTGAAAAGTTCGCGATAGGAATTTTGATAATGTCTTTGTAAGCCTACGACCACATTTAATTTTTTTTGTTTTGCTATTGCTGCAATTGCTAAAACTTTTTGAACGCCTGCAGGATCTGTCGCTACTGGCTTTTCCATAAATACATGTTTGCCTTGTTTAATAGCTTCTTCAAAATGAATCGGTCTGAATCCTGGAGGTGTTGCTAATATTACTACATCTGCTAATGCAATTGCTTTTTGGTATGCATCAAAGCCAGTGAATCTGCGCTCTTCAGGCACATCTAATCTTTTACTGATATCACCAATACCTTCATTAATTTCTTTTGTTAATGCTTTATGACAATTATCAACATTGTCTTTAAATGCATCTGCCATAGCAACAATTTTCACATTTTGTTTGCTTGATATAGCTTGCATCGCAGCACCTGTACCACGGCCACCGCAACCAATTACTGCTACTTTGATAACATCGTCAGCGCCTGAAAAAAAGTTTGCTTTTGATAACATGGGCATCGCCATTATCCCGCCTGCAATTAAGCTGGTATCTTTCACAAATGTTCTTCGTGAAGGGTGGTTGTTTAAATCCTTGTGCATATTATATTTTTTTAAAAATTAAAGAATACCCCAGTATTAGCGGCATCGTTTGTTACTTGTAAGTTAAAAAATTATTCGATAAAAAGGTAGGTTTGGAAGAATTCATTTATCTCTTGTTCGGTGGGTTGTACTAGGGGCCTAACCAATCTAATACCAATATTTTTGGCTTCCGTTAGCCACCACTTACTTTTGGGTATTTGTGGGTCTCGTTTGTTCCAAACTGGGTCAGAATGAAGCCTGTTGGCCGATCTTAATTCAATGGCAGTTTCAGAAAAACCACCTCCCCTTACCGATTTTGGATATTTTTTAGGATTGGCTACTGGAACACTATCTATGGATTTATAATTCAGATAAGCATTGGGCATATAATGGTTTAAAGTCCACTCCATTAAATTACCTAGCATATCATACAAGCCCCAAGGGTTCGGTAATTTTAGGCCTACTTTATGAAATTTATCTTCACTATTTTTTGCATACCATGCGTGTTTGCCTAATAATGCTGGGTCATTTCCAAAATAATAAGCAGTTTGAGTGCCCGCCCTACAAGCATATTCCCATTCTGCTTCTGTAGGTAAGCGATAAAATATTTTAGTTTTTTCATATAGCCATCTGCAATACATAATCGCAGTTCGTTGCGACATGCTATTTGCAGGATAACCTCCTTCCTTACCCATGCCCCAACTTAAATCAACATATTGCGCACTTGGTCTGGTAATGGCATCCATAGTTATATTTTGACTCGTTGATTCGTCTTTTAAAAAAACATCTAATTCATCACGCGTAACCTCATAAGCACCCATCCAAAAAGCAGGGATTTGAATTTCTTTTTGTGGGCCTTCGTCTGCTTTTCTATTTTTTTCAGTTACCTTACTACCCATTATAAATTTACCTGCTTGAATAGGAATCATTTTAAATGACAATGTAGATCCGTCAATTTTTTGTTGATATGTAGTAAATGCACTGGTATTGTTTTGCGCATTATTGCTACAAAAAATAAGCAATAATAAAAAAGAAATAAAAATTGATTTCACTGTTGGGTATTTGAAAATTTAAGATAATAATTATTTTGTAAACAAGATGTTTTTATTCGTTTTCTTGTATGAGCGGCGCTTTCCAATATTGCGCAAATCCCTTGGTACTATAGGGTTGTATGCGATTATTGATAAGTTCTGTAATAAGCAGTTCTGCATGCATAGTGTTCGCTAATTTTTTCGCTTGGTGGATGGGTAATATACTACAGGCAGTGGCTAACCAATCCGCCAATGCACCATCATTTGCAATCACAGTAACATTTCTGAGTAAGGTTACGCCATAGCCAGTTGCAGGATCAATGATATGAGAATATTTTTTTCCCTTGTGTTCTATAAATTGATAAACATCTCCCGAGGTTGCAACTGATAAATTATGCAATTGCAATTTTTCAGACAATAGATTCTCTGCCTGTTCTGGTTGATTCACGCCAACGGTCCAACCTTTTTTATCTCGTGGCGCATTACCCAATACAATATCACCACCCGCGTCCACTAAACTTTCCTGGATGCCTTGCGTATTTAAAAAATCAACTATTTTTTGTGCAATATAGCCTTTGCCAATACCACCAAAATCAAGTTGCATTCCTTTTGCTGATAAATAAATGCTATGTTCTAGATCATTCAATTGTATTTTATTAAAATCACACAGTAGTAGCGTTTCTTTTATTTGTAATTGTGTTGGAAAACTTTTTGAACGTCTTGCTATTCTCCACAATTGCGTAAGTGGCCCCATGGCTATATTATAAGCCCCATGGCTTTTAGTATAAGCGCGTTTTGATTCAAGGAGTAACTCCCACATAAACGGCGATGCCATATTTTTAGTAATGCCTGCATTATTGTTTATCCTCGTTAGCTCACTACTTGAATCGTAATTGCTAAAAATATGATTTAAGGAATCAACTAATTTAAAACAAGCCCTTGCTTGTTTATTTGCAATCACGCTATCCTGCGCATAAAAAATAATATTTAGGGGAGACCCCATTTTTTGTTCAGAGAAACGAAACCTGGTCTTTTGTGCATTGGCGTTGAGACTAATCAGTACAAAAACTGCTAAAATAGTGCAGCGAAGATGATAAACTAATGCGTACAAACTTGTTGGTATTGATTCTTATGCCTAAATTTAAGCTATAAAAAAATAGTATACTATGGAAAGGAGAAATTTTTTAAAACAAAACATGTTAGCAACAGGCGCCTTATTGGGAACCACTAGTTTGATGGCCTCTAATTCAAATAATGCCGCTAAAAAAGATGCTCTAATGGAAAACACTTCTCCATTTAAATGTAATTATGCTTTTCATGATGGGATGTTTAAAAACACTGCCGGACCCGATTTTATCGAACAGATAAAATACGCACATAGTATGGGCTTTAGAAGTATTGAAGACAATGGTATGATGGGTAGAACCCCTGAAATGCAACAAAAAATTGGAGATACCCTAGCATCGTTGGGTATGAATATGGGTGTATTTGTGATTGCCTTTTCAAGTAATGATAAAATAAATTTAACGACAGGCACGCAAGAGTGGAAAGATAAGTTTGTACAAACTTGTAAGGAATCCGTTGAAGTAGCAAAAAGATGTAATGCGAAATGGATGACCGTTGTTCCAGGAAATTATGATCGTAAATTACCTATTGGCATACAAACTGGAAATGTAATTGATGGATTAAGACTAGGCACTGAAGTTTTAGAAAAAAATAATTTAATTATGGTTTTAGAACCATTAAGTGACACCCCAGAATTATTTTTACGTTATTCGGATCAAACCTATACGATATGTAAAGGAATTAATAGTCCTTCTTGCAAAATATTATTTGATATGTACCACATGCAAAAAAATGAAGGTAATATTATCAATAATATAAACAGGTGCTGGAACGAAATTGCTTATTTCCAAATTGGAGATAATCCTGGTCGTAATGAGCCGGGTACTGGCGAAATGAATTACAAAAATATTTTCAAACACATTATTGGAAAGGGATACAAGGGTATTTTAGGAATGGAACATGGCAATGCTACTAAAGGTGTTGAAGGTGAAGCCGCTCTTATTAAAGCTTATCGTGACGCAGACAGTTTTTAAAAATTAGCATTATTTTTTAAAATTCACACCGCATAAAAATAATGGGGATGCGCGGAAGCGCGTAATTATTATTGATGCGCTTATTCGTATTATCGTAATTGGTATAAACTATATTTTTTCGATCAGTTACATTCTGGATGTCGGCGCCATAGCTCCAAGTACTTTTATTTTTATTTTTCTTATAGCTAAAGGAAAGGTCCGTTCTCCAATAGTCTGGATATTGCGCACTAAATAATTTTGTATTATCTAAGATAGTGGTTGACCTCGCTATAGATTCTTTTAAATTGATGGGGGTATAGCAATTTCCACCCCTTAATAAATATCGTATGTTTATTGAAATACTGTTATTTTTTTTCAATTTAAACTCCTTCCCAATGAGTGCATTGCCCGCATAACTATTATTATAAATAGTATTGCGCCATATTTTATTTTTATTTTGAAATTTAGAATCAAATAGAGACGCGGTTATCAAATAGTAAAAGTTTTTTGAATAAAATTTTTCAATAGTTAATTCCAGCCCCTTGTTTTTACCTAACCCCGCATTTTCTAAAATATTAATTGGTATACCACCACTAGTGTTTAAAATAGAATAAGTGCTATTATATGCTGTATCAATAGGGACGCTGGTTAAGTTTTGAACATAGGCTTCTAGCTTCACTTTGGTTTTATCATTTATTTTTTGTTCATAAGAAGCAACATAGTGAAATGCGCTACCAGGGTTTATATTTTTATTTGGTTGTGTAAACGTACCGTTTGCTGCATACCTTTTAAATAAATATACGGAGACAGGCTCCAATCTGCTATGCACTCCAATCCCAGTTGAAAAAACACCACCCCATTTATTTTCAATATTTAAGGCCCATCTTGGCTCAAATGCGGTTGCATCATTTAATAAAAATTTATATTTATGTACGCCAATCGTTGTTTTTATTTTTGAACTTAGTTTCGCTAGTAATTGTGCATATGCTTGAAAAAAATTAGTACTTCCATTGTCATTCAAATAATTAAATAAAACATTTTTAGAACCTAAGCGATTGTCCTTTAAGTTATAGGATAAATCACTTAACACAATACCAGATTCAATCGTAAGTCGATTGTTAAATTTATAGGTTAACGCACTTGAAAATCTTAAGGAGGGGTATTTGTATATTAATTGCCGGGTCACCAAACCATCGACCCCAGCTGTTATGTTTTGTTTTAAATTTTCTTGGGATTGATAGCTGATCGACAAAACATTTTTGAAGAATACTTTTCGAAATGAAATTTTATGATTTAAACCAAATACATTCAAACTTCCCTTATCAATATTTTTCTCTGTTAAAGTTGTTTGATAGGTTTCATCATTACCCATTAAGCCCCATATGGAAAATACACCACTCTTTTTTGTAGGTAAGTCCACCGTAAAATTCAAATCTCTAAAATTTGGATTATAGTTGTTGGTGTTTAAATTAATGATATTACTATTCAATAATAATTGTAATGTGGAATACCTTCCTGCAACTCGGTAGGAACTGCCCGATTTTCCAATGGGTCCTTCCATCCCAAAATCTAGGCCAATCAAGCTTAATTGCCCAGTGAATTCAGTTTTTTGGTTATTACCTCTTCTAAAATTTAAATCAAATACACCGGATAAACCATTCCCAAAATTGGCAGGGAAGGCGCTGGTCATAAAATCAGATTTGGCCAAACTATAAGCATTAATCATGGATACAATTCCGCTTGTTGAACCTTGCCCATCAGTAAAATGGTTGGGATTAGGTATTTCAATCCCTTCTAGTCGCCAAAGGAGTCCCCGAGGCGAATTACCCCTAATGACAATTTCATTATTATCATCCGATCCTGCATTACTTACACCGGCAAAGGCCAATGCCATCCTTGCAGGATCCTGAAATCCTCCTGCATATCTTACTGCTTCTTGCGGACCAAACTGGCGTGTGCTGACTAATGCAAATGGATTATGAAATTGCTCCTTGTTTTTATTACTGCTTACAGTTACTTCTTTCAAAATAGTAACCGCCTCTTCCAATTCAATTTCTAATACCACTTCCTTGCCACTATTTAGTTCAATCCCGTTAATCAATGTGTTTTGATAACCCAGTTTACTGATCACTAGGTCATATTTCGCAATGGGAATTTTACTAAAACTAAATTTTCCATTACTATCTGATATGGCAATTAATTTTGTATCTCTAATCATTACAGATGCATCAGCAAGTACATTTTTGGTTTGTCGATCAACAATGGTGCCCCTTAATTGCTGTGTTAAATTTTGTCCCCAACTAATACAGGCGTTGAAACCTAATAAGGCAAGTATTAGTATAAATTTTTGTTTATTCATATAGGGCGAAAGCATGAAATAGAAAAATCATAGCTGCTTTTGAAATTTCAATAAAAAATATAGTATTTACTTTGTATAAATTATACAAGACAGTAACTATAATTTATATTTCTTTATTTGTTGGTGCATAATTTTAAACCATAAGGGCGGGAACAAGGATAATAATATCATGCCAGGATAACCTGTGGGCATTTGTGGTGCATTATCAAAGCTTCTTAAAATTTGATATTTTCTTGAGGCCAAATAATGGTGATCGCTGTGACGGCTTAATTCAAATAACATTAATCGTCCAATAATATGGTTGCTATTCCAGCTATGATGTGGTTGTACACGTTCAAATTGATCCTCACTTGTTGGGTTTCGTGATAATCCATAATGCTCAATGTAGTTTACCGATTCTAATAATAAGCCACCCATTAAAGCGGCAACTATAAATAAAATAGCAATTTTTACACTAAAAAAATACAGAATCAATAATACGAATGTGATTTGTATTAGTTGAAAAAGTAACATTTCGTTTTGTAAGGACCATCGGGGCTTCCCCTTTTTTTCTTGCTCTTCATTTGCTATTTTCCAAGCACTTAAATAGGTGCCTATTAATGTTTGCGTCCAGAAGGCATACAGGGATTGATTGTACTTTGCCGTACTAGGATCGTGCGGCGTAGCAACATGTTTGTGATGTCCTTTATTATGTTCAATGAAAAAATGCATATACAAGCTAGTCAGTAATAACATTTTTGCAAAGGTATGCTCCATTTTATTTACGCGATGTCCTAATTCATGTGCTACATTAATGCCAAATGTACCACAAAGTAATCCCATACTAATTACACGTCCAGCGATATCTACCGTACTTAAAGCATCCTGCTTTAAGGAATTAAAAAACACCCATAATGAATAATATTGCATGATTACCGCAGCATATAAGATAAAATCATAGGCCTTATTTTTTTTTGCCAAGGCTTCCTCAACCTCATCTAAATTGCGCGGGTCGGCTTTAATAAATAATTCAGCAAATGGGATCAGAAAGAAAGTATACAATAAAGGAAGCCAACATATTAGCCCATTACCATTAAAGGCAGCAAGCGTTAATACATACAATACAAAAGGCGTCAAGTACTTAAAGGACTTCATCATTCAATTAGTTTAAATATAAATCTGCAATTTTATGTGCTTCATTCATTGGGTCACCTTCGTTACGATTGGTTAATAGGATAACCATTAACTTTTGTTCAGGGAACAGTAATAGCTGATTCCTAAATCCGATGGAACTTCCGCCATGGTGCGGATGCGTTATATTTTTATAGTCTTCAATATGCCAACCATAGCCATAATCGATAGGGGCCCCACTATTTAATTTTTTTCTCGTCCAGGCTTGAATTTGCATTTCTGATCCAAGTAATTTATAATTCCATAATGCATTTATCCATTGGCTCATCTCAATTGTATTTGTATATATACCGCCATCTCCTAATACCGCACTCGTTAAGCTTTGATCAGTTTCCACCCAGCTGCCATTGTTCAATGAATAGCCAAATGCACGATTGGGGATGGTTGATTTGCCTTCTTCAAATGCGACACTATTTTTCATTTTTAATGGCTTAAAAATATTTTCTTTTAAAAATACGCCATAATCCTGTCCCGATATTTTTTCTACAATCAATGCTAATATTGCATATCCTGTATTACTGTATTTATATTGTGCGCCTGGGGTAAAGTATAAGCCATTGGCTTTATACATTAATTGTAGGCAATTGGTATCATGCAATTGCATTACTTGCGTAGGGGGTATTAAATCCTCGTAGTCCATTAAGCCTGATGTATGCGTTAACAGGTGTTTGATTTTTATATCTTTTCCATAAGCCGGGAAAGACGGGAAATATTTTTTTAGTGGGTCTTCCAGTTTTAAGCGGCCCTTTTGTACTAACAATAAAATTGACATTGCAGTAAACTGCTTAGTTACCGATGCTAATCTAAAGTTAGAATTGGGATTTATTGCTTCTTTCGTTGAAACATTACTTACCCCGTATCCTTTTTTAAATATAATTTTATCATCTTTAAAAACTAGCACACTTGCGCCAGGGTTATCCGAGGATTGGTAAGCGGATAATATATCATCAATACTTTTTTCTTTCATTAACATCCCACTTGATTTGCAGGAGGAAAATGATATTAAAATTACCCCATAAATAAAAAGCGAACTTCTTAATTTATTTATCATTAGAAATTAATTTTAATAATACTTGTTGTGTTTCTAGCACAGCCTTTTCTGTTTGTTTGGTGGGGGGCATATCCGTGTGAACTAGTATCTCAAACAGTGTATTAAATTTACGCGCAATTTCTGGAAATTTAGTCATACTTTTTTTACTTCCTTCATAACAAATAACCGACAAATCGTGTTGTTTTTGTAGCTGAATCATTGGAGTTTTGACACGAGGGTCCATTTTTACTGTAAAATTTTGTGTGTACAACTTATTATTTACCGTTAATTTAACCGTATAGTTGCCCGGCATTACCCAAGGCGCAGTTGGACTGGGGGCGGTATTGTTTTTTACAGCGGTCATCGGGTATTCCACAGGCACATTTAAAGGGCTGTATTTCATATCCCATAAAAAGCGGTGCGCCCCACTACTTGCTGATAATATTTGTTGTGGACGTATCCAATATAATGGAATATTTACTGGAGGAATACTATATAATGTATCCTTGTTGCTAAAACTACGAATGAGGGTGCCCTTGTCATTGAATATATTTAATTGCACCTCATCGGCATTATTATTTAAATAGTAATCAATGACTGCGCCATCTGGGGGATTTTCACCTGCTGGTTCTTCCGGTGGAAGCGGTGTATCTGTATTCATATTCCAGCGAACTCGAATGGCTTGTTGTGGCTTGTATAAAGTAGTTTCTTTTTGTGCGTTTATTTTTAATTGACGCAGTGGTGTGATATTATCTAAAATCCAAAAACTACGACCATGCGTTCCAATCACGATATCATCATCTTTAATGACTAAATCACGAATCGAAGTTGCGGGCATGTTTAATCTTAATGATTGCCAATTTTCACCTGCATCTAATGAAAAATAAACTGCATTTTCTGACCCTGCAAATAATAATCCTTTTCTTACTGCATCTTCCCTTACCGTATTGATGGGCTCATTAGGTAATCCATTAATTATTTTTTTCCAGGTAACACCACCATCGTTTGTTTTATAAATATGTGGTGTCATATCATCACATCTTATTCTATTTACTGCAACATATGCGGTATTATTATCAAACCTACTTGCATCAATCATGGAAACCTTACTCCAGGAAGTAAGGGTAGCTGGTGTAATATTTTTCCAATGCTTACCGCCGTCTTTAGTAATATGAATTAAGCCATCATCAGTGCCAGCCCAGATTGTATTAATATCTTGATAGGATGGCGCAAGTGCATAAACAACGCCGCGTCGGGCCATCGTTTTTAAATCAGGGGTATTAAAGATGCCCACGCTTTCAGGAATATCATAGCTTTCTCTTGTTAAATCAGGACTAATTTGTTCCCAGGCATCACCACCTGTGGTTGTTTTAAAAATGACACTACCTGCAAAAAATAAAGTTTTATTATCTACTGGTGAAAAAAGTACGGGTGCAGTTCTAATAAATCTAACCTTCCCTGTTCTTACTGGTTCTGGTGAAATATTTTGTACCTGCCCGGTTAACTTATTATACTTGGTGATTTTTCCACCATAAATAATATTAGGGTCTAATGGATCAGCAGCAACATAACCATATTCCTCTACACCCACAGGATGCCATTCCCTAAAACTAATATTGCCATCATTGGAACGTGATGCAATTCCAACGGAGCCACTTTCTTGTTGTCCTCCATATACATTATAAGGGAAAGCATTATCAGTACTCACATGATAAAACTGTGCAGTAGGTTGATTATACCAACTAGAGTAGGTTTCCCCACCATTCACGGTAATGGTACCACCTTGATCTAATCCAATGGCAATAATATTTGTGTTGTTGGGATTGATCCAAATTCTATGATAGTCATCGCCACCTGGCGCACCTTTAATTCCTTCCCAATTTTTTCCACCATCCACGGATTTCCACATCACTACATTCGCCGAATAAACAATGTTTTCATTTTTTGGATCTGCTTTTACTTCTGCAAAATCGGAGCCTCTTCCCCATAATCTGCCATCTGAAGTCAACAAATACCATGATTCTCCCCCATCATCACTACGATATATACCGCCATTTTTTTCCGCATCTACTGTTGCATACATTCTTTTTGAATTACTGGGCGCAATGGTAAAACCAATACGACCTAGCCCATCCTGTGTTGTCGTAGGCAACCCCTTGATCATTTTTTTCCAAGTATTTCCGCCATCCATGGATTTGTATAAGCCACTTGCAACGCCATTCCATGCCCCATTTTCCCAAGGCCCTTGTCGCGCCGACCAAATGGTAGCAAAAACAATGTTTGTATTATTTGGATCAATACCCACTTGCACAGCACCCGTGTTTTCATCAATGTATAAAACTTGTTGTAGGGTTTTACCACCATCCAAACTGCGGTATACACCACGCTCTTTATTAGGACCATAAGGATGGCCTAATGCTGCAACAAAAATCCTGTTTTCATTATAGGGATCAATACTGATGCCCCCAATTTGTTGGGCATCCTGCAATCCCATATTTTTCCAAGTAGCCCCAGCATCTGTTGATTTATACAAACCATTACCAATGGATAAATCGGGTCGTTGAATGCCTTCACCACTTCCTACATAAACCACATTTGGGTTAGAAGCTGCCACGGCTACATCACCTACTGAACTGGTATTTTCACTATCAAAGATGGGTTTCCAAGTATGACCATAGTCGTTGGTTTTCCATACACCCCCATTATTGACGCCAATATAAAATACATTGGGTTGGGTGGCAACACCAGCAACTCCGACAGTTCGACCAGCACGGTGCGGTCCAATATTTCGATATTTTAATCCTTGCAATAAAGAAGGAGCTATGACCTGCGCATTTATTGACACTATAAAAGATAAAGTAGCAAATATAAATCCGATACTTTTTATCATTGTAAAAAAATTAATTTTTGTACGCATGTCATTTATTTTAAAATATAGATAATTATTTTTTTATTTGACTCCTGTCCATTTCCCAATCATCTGTTCTGAAAAGATTAATAGGCAATCCTTCTTTGCTAAACAAATTTGGTATTGCCGTATTGTTAAACGCAAATCGAACGGCTACTGGTGATTTTATATTTTTATTGAATACCACTACTTCATTGTTTTCAATTTTTGCTTGTGCTGGATAAAATATTTTATCGGCTCCGGCAATTTCAAAACAAGTAATTTCATTTCCATTTGCAACAATGCCATTGTTCGTATTTGTAAATTGAATTTTAATTTTATCCTTTTCGATTTTATGGGAAGCGTATAGGGGACTTTCGCAAACAATTTGGTTATAACCATAGGTTTTATTAAGCGCCAAGTTAGCTAGGCGAACTGCTACTTCTTTTTTAAGTATAGGATGAATATTAGTGGTATCAGGAATTAAATCGGAAATAACAACCATACCTGTATTCGGATATGCTGCAGCTTTGGTTTGTGTTTCTCTTAGTAATGCGCCAATATTTTTAAAGCCATAAGTATAGGGCGCAATTTGTACAAAATAGAATGGGAAGGCTTTATTCCACTGTTGGCGCCATGCCTCAATCATGCCTGTGAATAATTTTTCATACGCATAAAAAGTTTGCGTATTACTTTCCCCTTGATACCAGATGGCACCTGCAATGGTATAATTTGTAATTGGATAAATCATTGCATTGTAAGCAAGTGCAGTTTTATTAGGCCACGAATCAGAGGGTTTTAAAGCATCGGCACCTTTTTTTATAATTTGATCATTATTGATAACATACTCAGGTGCCCATGTTTCAGCAGGGGTGCCGCCCCAATTTGAATTAATCAAACCTACTGGGCAATTTAATTTTTCAAATAAATTTTTTCCGAAAAAATAGCCAATCGCACTAAAATGTATCATCTCTTCAGGCGTGCAAACCATCCATTTTCCTTCCACATAATCTTGTGGGAAAGCCGCCGTTGATTTAGGCACGTAAAAAAATCGAATTTTATTATTGGTGGCATTAGGCGCTTCCGCTTTGCTTTCTGGTAAATTCTGATCGCCAGACCATTCCATATTACTTTGACCACCACATAACCATACTTCTCCAATTAATACATCCTCCAACTTAATCAAATTATTCCCCTTAATAGTAATTGCATAGGATCCGCCGGCTTCTGGCGTTTTTATGGAAGTGATCCATTTTGCGTCTCTGCCTGCAACCACTTTATAAGTAGTGGTATCCCAACTTACTTTTATGGTGATGCTTTCACCAGGGGCTGACCAACCCCATAACTTAACAGTTGACTTTTGTTGTAATACCATATGCGATCCAATGATATTAGGTAATCGCACATTTGCTTTGCTTGCAATAGTTGCAAAACAAAAAAGGGAAATGATTAAAAGTTGCTTTTTCATGCTTTCTATTTTTTATTTTTTTATTTATTCCACCAATAAGTAAACTTTAATACCACCGCTCTATTTTTCACAAACACAGGTCCTATATAATAGTTGTCAGTGTATACAACGAACAAATCTGAAACAGGCTTGTATCTCCACTGAAATCGTGTATTGAAGTTAATGTTTTTTGTTTGTTCGTTGTATTGAAAAAAGGTAGTTAAAAATAGTTTTTTACTAAAGGTGACATCAAGTTTTGGGCCTAGTAACAAAAAGTTGTTGTTTCCCCATGGATTGGGCAATTTTATTTGATTATATGTGCTTGAAAAATCAATATTTACGTAGGGTTGAATACGATAACCTATATTTCCTGAGATACTTAATAAATTCCCATTGGCATAATAGCCACCTACTCTTGTGGATAGGCTATAAGTAAATGTATATTGTGGTGCCGATATCCAGTCAAATCCAATATTTGTCCATTCGTGCTTTGTTCCTTTTTCTAATGGAAGCTTTCCAATTCGTGTTGGGTCAAAAGGGGATAGCAGTTCTACAAATGTGTTTTGCGCAACCGCCGATAGCGTGCTTTTGTCTCTGTAAGTAATTAAGTAAATGAAAGTATTGCTATAATCGGTTGTAATAAAATTATTATTGTAATAGTGAGTGGAAGTAATCTGTGGTCCATGACTTAATATTGCACCACTTTTAGGAAAAAACAAACGTGTTATACTCGGGTTAAATTTTATGTAATTATTTCTGGGAACATAACCTACTTCGGCATTATAGTTTTCACCTACAATTTCGTGTTGCCATGACAATATCCATTTACGTTGATTGTATTGAAAATTAGCCGCGTTTAAAAAATCATTGCCAGTAGCATTGGGCGTAAATGATTTTATAAAAATTGTTTTTCCTGAAAATGTATTATTGGGTGGCGCTAAATAATATTCAAAACCAATATTGCGATTAAAGGCATTGCCATCGTGTTGATAAACGCAATTACAACCACCTGCTTCATTTGTTTTTCCGCTAAATTCTAATGCTGTTCTGTCAATATAAAATAATTCAATACTTGATTTTTTAAATAATTTTCTTTGCAGCGCCATCACGGTGAAGTTTTGACTCGCCAAATTAATAGCATCATTGGCACTTGTTTTAATATCCATTAGTCCCATCCGCCAATTTTTATTAATGCGACCACTTAACCTTGCACCAAAATCAATATCGGTATTTAATCCAATGCGTCTTGAGAAAAAAGGACGGGTATTAGGGAATCCTAAATTTGAAAACAAGTCTGCATTTTCTAAAAAGAATTGTCTTCTTTCAGGAAAAAATAATTCAAAACGACTTAGGTTAGTTACTTGACGATCTACTTCCACTTGTGAAAAATCGGGATGCAATGTTAAATCCAAATTTAGGGAGGAGGATAAACTTATTTTTGCATCCAAGCCCGCATCTTTCCCCACCAAACTTGCTTGGGTAATTTTTTGACCAGCCGCATTGGTATACTCTTTAGCGACACTGGTTTTAAAATAAGGAATGAGTGAAAAATTATTTTTTGCCGTAGGGGGTGGTGCATCCCAAACTAATACCCCAGCATAGGATAAGGAAGCTGTTGGAAATTGCCTTGGTACGGGAGCCCATGCCGATTTTTCAGTACTCTTTAAATCATTTCTACTAAAATTAATTCCCCACTCCATCTTGCCTTCTTTATATCTAATAGATGTAAAGGGAATGGCGGCTTCAATGATGTATTTATTTTTATCTGAAGTGCTTCCTGTTGTCCATTTATTATCCCAGTTTAAATCTACACTTCCCCCATCATACATGGTACCATCCCACTGCGCTCCAGCGGCATTAATACCAAATGCAAATCCACTGTTCATATCGCCATAGGTATCCATAAAAACAATAAAATTGTCGTTTTTCCCAAAAGCCCAATCTCTTTTTAAGGATTCAACAACATCAACACCGTCTCCAATCTTATCACAAACAGCAATGAGGTATAAATTATTGTCATCATAAGTCATTCTAACCTCCGTTTTAACTAGGGCCTTGCTGGTGTCCATGGGTAACACCATATTAAAATTGTCAACGACCATCGCTTTAGTCCAGGCAGCGTCATTCATAATGCCGTCAATAAGAACGGATTGATTGGTTTTATGAATAAAATACCGAACAGTTTCATTTTTTTTCTGTCCCACCACTTGACCTATTTGCAAGCAAAGAAAAAGGAAAATCAAGCGTTTATATATTTTCAAAATACTTTCTTTGTTTATTTAAAAATTAAATGTAAAGTTTTTCGATTGAATCAAAATAGTAATACCTTTAAATTATATAAATAAGTAACTATGTCACATAATAGACGCAAATTTTTAAGCCTTACTGCACTTTCAGCAGGCGCCATGACTTTGCCTGGTTCGGTATTTGGGAAAAACGCAAATAATAATGAATCGGCCTATGATTTACCAAAGTCAATTCGTGATTTAATGCCAGCGAAGGAAGGTATTATCCCCATTACTATTGAAGAACGCAAACAAAGAATCCAAAATGCGCAAGCAATGATGGATCGTGAAAAAATAGATGCCATATTTTTAGAAGGAACTACTTCCTGCTATTATTTTACTGGCATGCGATGGGGGCAAAGTGAACGCACATTTGGCGTGGTGATTCCTGCTAAAGGAGCCATTGCTTATGTATGTCCTAAATTTGAAGAAGATCGCGCGCGCGAATTATTACTTCCAGTATTTGGTGATGAAGTAAGATGCTGGGAAGAACATGAAAGCCCTTATGCAGTCATTGTGGGTATTGTAAAAGATAGAGGCGTTAAACATCGCAAAATTGGAATGGAAGAAAGAGTGCGATTTTTTATTGCCGATGGCGTAAAAAAAGCGGCTGCAGGATTTGAAATTGTTGATGCTACACCTATCACTGCAGGTTGTCGAATGATTAAAACAAAAGCGGAATTAGCGTTAATGCAAAAATCAAGTGATATTACCATACTTGCTTATCAAGCTGCTTTTCCAACTATTCGAGATGGTATGTCGCAAACAGAATTTAGCGGCAACATTTCTGCTGCATTTAGAAAGTTGGGATATAGTGGTGGTGCCCAAGTTCAAATTGGGAAATATTCTGCATTGCCACATGGAAGTATAACGCCACAGACTATTCGTGAAGGAGATGTAGTAATGGTAGATGGTGGCACAAGCTGTGAAGGATATGCATCTGACATTACAAGAACATTTGTTGTAGGCAAGGCCACGCAAAGACAAACTGATGTTTGGAATTTAGAAAAGCGTGCACAGGATGCTGCATTTGCAGCCGTAAAAATTGGCGTTGCTTGTGAGGAAGTAGATGCTGCTGCGCGCGCGGTGATTGAAAATGGCGGCTTTAGTAAAAATTATAAATTACCCGGCTTACCACATAGAACTGGCCATGGTATAGGACTCGAGGGTCATGAGTGGACTAATTTTGTGAAGGGGAATAAAACGCCAATGGCAGTTGGTATGTGTTTTAGTGATGAACCTAATATTTCAATTCCAGGTGAATTTGGTATTAGATTAGAAGATTGTTTGTACATCACAGAAGCAGGTCCTCGCTTTTTTTCCAAACAAAGTATTTCAATTGATCAACCTTTTGGATAAGTAGGCATTAATTTATTCTTTGCATTGAAACGGTGGCTGCTGGAGTAGCTGGTCTGGATGGGGATGATTGTGGATTTACTCCAGCAAGACTGGTATTTATATTTTTTAGGGAGTAATATATTTCCACATAGTCATCATTACCTAATTCCACCAAAAATGAATTAGAGAGGGTATTTTTTATTCCTAATCCTATTATTGTATACGTGTTATTTGTGTTTGCATAAGCGCTACTGTTGCGCCTGATCCAAATACTTACTTCATCATTGCCAGCATCTGTTTTTATAAATTGTAAAGTATATTTTATATGATAAAGCCCTGCATTTTTTGCAGTGATGCGTGTAGGAAGCCCACTATTATTATTAGTGATGGCAATATTGTTAGCAAAATTCATAAAATTAAATTTCACTACCGTAGCAGTGGCGATGGGAGTGATTTGTTTCGCCGTATCATAAAAACCACCATAATCATTTGGAACAGGCGTATAGTTTAAAGCATTGGTGACAGCAGATTTTGTCAAGTTGCCAATACTGATTTTATTATCTATTCTGTTGCTTAAGCTTGTTGTGTCGATACTTGGTATAGCATTAATTTTATTATAAATTTTAGTCGTATCACTACTATTTAATTTTTGATTAATTCTATTACTTAAATAATTGGTGTCAGATTTGTTGAGCTTGAAGTCAATGCGGTTACTCAAATAATTAGTGTCTGCTTTGTTTAATTTAAAATTAATTCGCTGACTCAAGTTGGTGGTATCTAGTAATGGGATCTGATTTATTTTATTATAAATTTTAATCGTGTCACTACTATTTAATTTTTGATTAATTCTATTACTTAAATAATTGGTGTCAGATTTGTTGAGCTTGAAGTCAATGCGGTTACTCAAATAAATAGTGTCTGACTTATTTAATTTCAAATCAATACGTGTACTTATATAGTTAGTATCAGCTTTGTTCAATTTCAAATCAATACGATTACTAAGCCAAGCAGTGTCTGACTTTTTTAACTTTTCATTCAATGAGATAAGCGTATAAAGTGAAGTGGGCTTTAAACTATCAGGGGTATTATTGACTTTATCAAGGGCGGCCATCATTTTAAAATCTTTGAGGTTATCAAATCCAGTTCCTCCTTTTTTCACCCCAACAATCCCATTAATATTTACTGCATCCACCTTGTCTGCATAAAAAGCATAAGGCACATAATTAATTTTTTGAATTCCTATACTTGAAAAATATAATTCCCCTGTGATATCCACTTCAACTTGTAAATATTTTTCTGTATTGGACCAGTTAATATTTTCAAAATTGCCGATACTAATTATATTACGGTCTTGTTTACTTCCAACGACTACCGAAAAAAGTCCAATGGTATTTGTAGTGATTGACTTTATTTCTTGGTATTCAATCACACCATTTATTGAATCTGTTTTAATGGACAATCGAAGATTAACAATTTTATTTGCTAAGATGATACCATTGCTGCTTCTGGCAACGCCTTGAAAATTTATTCCTTTGTTTATTTGTGCATTTAAATTAGTAAAATGGAGGGTTAGCATTAATACAGATAAAATAGTTTTTTTCATAAATTATGGTTGTTTTATGATTTTGAAAATTTGCTTTTTTAAAATTGAATTACCAACAACATAATGAATCGCAATAAAGTAAATGCCCGTATTTACCGAAGCAAAAGATAGGGTTTGCTCAAATTGAATACCCGACCATGGCCCTTCTACAATCTTTAATAATTGACCTTGCTGATTGCTCATTTCAATTTTTGAAATGATAAGGCCGCTTTGATCACTATTAATTTTTAAATTTTGAACAATAGGGTTGGGGCCTATTTTAAAGGGGGTGGTTAAATCAAATATTTTAAAATTGACACCAACCCCAAAATCATTTTGTAAAAATCCGGTAGTCAGTATGAAATTTTTATCAGAATAAAGGGTGTGAACCAGCAACTGTTCACCAAAGCTCCAATCCCAGATAATACCCTCTTTTAGTTTTGAATCTGCGTTTACGCTGATGATACTTGGATATTTTATCTGTGCAATTAAGGTATAATTACACGAGGAACCCAACATCAGGTAAACTACTTTTAATAGGATTTTCATGACACAATATATTCCATATATTATTGTAAATCAATAAAATACATATTGTAAATATTCTAATTTATATCATCTATATCCTATATTTTTAGCAAATAATTCTTATTTCAAATGTTTCATAGTTAAAACCAAACATTTAAGGATTACGGGCTGTTAATTGCGGATTTTATGTAAATTTGTTTTAATATTAAACGGATCGTTATGAAAAAATTTTCTTTTATTTTAGTGGCATTTACTTTGGTTATTGCTTCTTGTAGTAAAGGGGGTGGATCAACACCAGTTACGCCAACACCACCACCTGTGGTGGTTGCAGAACCCGAAATCGCATTTAAGGTAGAGGTAGATAACAAGGAGATTGATTACACAACGTATCTTGCAGCATTGAGTGCATCACAGCCTGTAAATGTAAATGTAACTACTGCCCCTTTTCCAAAGGATGGGGTTACGATTGATCTAACAGTAAAAAAAGATGTAGATAATTCCTCCGTATTTAGTGATGCAAAAGTGGGCACAGTGGCTGGCACCAATCCAGTGATTATTAATAGTCTATCACCAGGAGTGCCTTGTACGGCCACGGTTTTAGTCACTTCAAAAACATTAGATCCTGTAAGTAAAACTTACAAGTCATTTACAAAAACATTTAAAATAGCAAGAAAGTAAAATATTGTTAAAACCCTCAATTGTATAATCCCTTGTTAGTTATTTACTCGCAGGGGATTTTTTTGCAATAGCTTCAATCGCAATCACCAATTTATCTAAATCTTGTATTCTGGTATATACATGCGGTGTTATACGAACACAGCTTACATTGTCCCAAACAATCCCCACGGTGTGTATTTTATAATTTGTAAACAATGCATTGTCTAATTCACCAGGAGTCATACCATCCACACTTACCCCACATATCGCGCAAGAAAATCCATCTTTTAAAGATGTATGAATTTTTACCTTAGGAATTTCTTTAACTCTAGTTGCCCAATAATTTTTTAAGTAACGAATACGCTCTTCTTTTCTTTTGCTTCCAATAGCAGTATGAAAATTAATGGCTTCGCCAATACCTTGTTCAATAGGAAAGCTTCTGGTACCCAATGTTTCAAACTTACGGATATCCGTTCCCTTCGGATTGTCATTGCAAACAAGCGGCCAAATTTTTTCGATATTTTCTTTTTTAATCCAAAGCATTCCACTTCCAATAGGTGCAGATAAAAATTTATGCAATGAGGTACCAAAATAATCGCATCCTAATTCAGGAATAGAAAAATCCATTAATCCAAAACTATGCGCACCATCTACAATCGTTTCAATACCATGTTTTTTAGCCAATGCACATAATTTTTTTACAGGCATAATTTGTCCCACCCAATTCACCATATGGGTGATGTGAAATATTTTTGTTTTAGGTGTAATCGCATTTTCATAAATACGCACCATTTCATCCTCGTTTTCGCTTGGAAATTTAAAATCCAACTGCTTATAAACAATCCCTTCTCTAGCCGCTCTTTGTTTCCATGCGTTGATCATATTTGGATAATCAAATTTACTTCCCACTACTTCATCACCTGCTTTTAAATTTAATCCAAAGATGACTGTATTTAAAGCCTCTGTTGCATTTCGATTAACCGCAATTTCTTCAGGATCGCATCCTGCTAATTGTGCTAGTTTATATCTTAAAGGTTCTCTTCCTTGATCTAGTATACGCCACATAAAATAGGAAGGGCCTTCATTGCTCATTTTATTAAATCTTTCCACCGCTTCTTGTACAATTCTAGGGCTTGGACATACACCACCATTATTTAAATTAATCAAGGAGGGACTTACGGTGTAGCCTTGTTGAATGACACTCCAATAATCCTCGTCCATCGCTAATTCCTTTGGACTGAGCAATTTTTTTTGCAAATTGATATGTTCAAATTCAGCTGCATGTGCTTGGTTAAATAAACTATTTGCTGAAAAGGCACCTGCCATTAAGCCTAGGTGTTGGATAAAGTTGCGTCTGTTGGCCATATACTTGATTTGTATAGGGAAGTTAAAAAATAATTCGCGTATTAGTGTATACAAATACAGCTTGTCACCTAAAGTATACTATTTACAAAATGCAAACGCGCGTAACTAAATCTTAGGTAAGCTATATCCATTTTGATACGCTTTCATAAAATATTCTTTATTGATAGCAGCATCTGTAAATAACTTTTTGTTATCATCCCAGTTTACCTTTTGGCCTGAACGATAAGCGATATTACCCATTTGTGCAATGGTCGCAATATGTGCACCATCTTCAATGGAACAATGTAAGCTTTGTGGTGTATTGTTTCGGATGGCATTGGTAAAATTTAACCAATGTAATTCTACACCCTTGTCCTCGCTTTTATGTCTTGCTATTGCCACTTTATTTTTGGATTGTCTTTCTTCAATCACTTCCCAGCCACCTCTATCTAATATTAGCGTACCGTTATTACCAATAAAAGCAATACCGTGATCGCGACCGTAGGAGCCATTGTCGATACCCATGGCGGAATCCCATACCAAATTGAATTTATCAAATTCATATAAAGTAGTTAATGTATCCGGTGTTTCTTCCGCTAATTCAGGATAAGCAAATTTGCCCCCTAAAGCACTGACACTTTTTGGATTACCTGCTTTCATACCTTGAATGGCGTAATCTAATAAATGCACGCCCCAATCTGTCATCAAGCCGCCTGCATAATCCCAAAACCATCTAAAATGAAAATGGAATCGGCTTGCATTAAATTCACGCGTGGGTGCTGGGCCTAACCAAGTTTTATAATCAATCCCTGCAGGTACCGCACTATTCGCTACCACCGGTTGCGGACGCATCCAGCCCTGATAACACCAAACCTTGGTGGTACGAATGTTACCCAACTGTCCAGAATGTACCACATCCAATGCATCCTTAAAATGTTTTTGACTGCGTTGCCATTGGCCAACTTGTACAATGCGATTGTACCTGTTTTTTGCAGCCACCATTGCATTACACTCGCCGATGGAATTACCTGCAGGCTTTTCAACATATACATGTTTCCCAGCAGAACAAGAATTGATCATCTGTAAGGCATGCCAATGATCTGGTGTTCCTACAATTACAATATCAATATCTTTTCGGTCTAAAATTTTTCTATAATCATTATAGGTATCAATTTTTTGAACCCCTGGTTGTTTGATTAAAAGTTCTGCTTTTCGTTTATTTAAAACATTTTCATCAACATCACATAAAGCCACCACTTCAAGGTTAGGGACAGATAGCGCGGCCATGGTATTAGCCCATCCCATGCTATTCACACCAATGGTGGCAACACGTAAAGTATCCGTATTGAAAATTTTACTATTGGCAAATATATTTGACGACATTAATGCCCCAGAGGCTAAAGCAGTGTTTCTTATAAAGATTCTTCGGCTGTTCATAGGTGTTTCGTTTATATTTTTTACAAAAGTGCTATGTTAAATATAATTATTTTTTTGTTATAATAGCGATCCCGCTAAAATTTGATATTGAAGCCCATTTTAGCCGTTTTATCGGGGATAAAATTATTTTTTATTAAAGTCTACTATTTTAGTAGACTTTAATAAAAGTCCCCTATCTTTGTAGGGTCATGTGGCCGAGGGGTGAGGCAAGGGTCAGCAAAACCCTTAACGATGGTTCGATCCCATCTATGACAACTTGGTTCTGGTTTGAGCAAGCAATCGTTAAGTACGGGCGGTGTTTCTACACTGCCCTTTTTTTATCTTCGAAATACAAACCTTTTTCTTAGAAATACAAAAATTGCAAATAGCTAGCATTTAATTTCCATACTTAATCTCCAATTCAGATTAATATTTGTAGAACCTAAGTTCCTCAATTATTTTTGGTAAATTAGATGATTGATTTTGGTTAATTATTATTTATGAGTATAATTCGATGGGGCATGATTGGTTGTGGAAGTGTAACTGAAGTTAAAAGCGGTCCGGCTTTTAATAAAGTGCCTAATTCAAAGTTAATGGCCGTCATGAGACGTGATGCAGAAAAAGTAAAAGATTATGCACAACGACACGATGTTCCTTATTATTTTACCGATGTAGATGAATTAATTAATCATCCCGAAGTAGATGCTATTTATATTGCCACACCTCCTAAATTTCATGCAGCTTATGCGGAAAAAGCAATGCAAGTGGGGAAGCCAGTGTATGTTGAAAAACCGATGGCATTGAATGTCGGTGAATGTGAAACCATGCAGCAAATTTCAAATACCACAGGTGTGAAATTAGTCGTGGCACATTATCGTCGTGCACTTCCTTTATTTTTAAAGGTAAAAAGATTGTTAGCTGAAAATTATATTGGTGTTGTGAAACAAGTAAATATTCAAATGTTCAAGCAGCCCAGTCCCAATTGCGGTGCAAGGGATAATTGGCGGGTATTCCCTGAGCTTGCAGGTGGTGGTTTGTTTTATGATTTGGCGCCACATCAATTGGATTTGGTATTTTTTTATTTTGGGGATGCAATCAGCTATCATGGCAAATCCGAAAATAAGGCAGGGCTTTATCCAGCTGAGGATAGTGTAAAAGGAACCATGCAACTCAATAATAATATTGTGTTTAATGGAGAATGGGATTTTACTGTGTCGGCTGAATTAGAGAAAGATGTATTTGAAATCGTAGGAGAATTTGGTAAAATTTCATTTCCCGTATTTGGTAATGATATAACCATTGAAAAAAATGGGATGGAATCGGTGATACATTTTGATCCTCCTATGCATAATCAACAAAACTTTATTGACCAGGTGGTTTCCTATTTTTTAGGCAATGGCGTAAATCCTTGTTCCGCAATGGATGCGCTACAATCAATGAGGGTTATGGAAGCCTTTGTTTATGGCGCTAATAAATAATTTTTACTTATTAGTAATCAAATTATATTTGGATATCATTTATAAAATTTCGAATCATGGTTAGATATTGTTTTGCAGTTGATTTAAAGGACGACCCTATTGCTATAGCTGCTTATGAGGAATACCATAAATCCGTATGGCCTGAAATCATTCAATCAATCAAGGATGCTGGTATCCATGTGATGGATATTTATAGGGTATCCAATCGTTTATTTATGATTATGGAAGCAGGTGATGATTTTAGCTTCGAAAAAAAAGCGGCAATGGATGCTTCCAATGATATTGTGGTTCAATGGGAAAAATTATTGTGGGATTATCAACAAGCCTTACCCAATGTGAATCCTGGTGAAAAATGGGTTTTGATGAATAAAATATTTTCACTGTAATCATTACCTCATACACCTTGCTTTTATGAAAACATTAATTAATTGGCTTTTATTTATAGGGGTAGTTACCGTTAATGCATTAGCAAGTATTTTGCCTATTAATGGATATAATACAGGTCAAATTTCCGCCTTTTATCCGAACTATTTTGTGCCTGCTGGTTTTACATTTTCAATTTGGGGCCTGATCTATTTATTTTTATTATGCTATTCAATCACCCATACCTATTTTTCATTTAAGCAAAAAGAGTTCCCAATCATTAAAAAGTATTTAGATCAAATTACCCCTTGGTATTGGGCTACTTCTGTTTTAAATATTGCTTGGATTCTATCTTGGCATTATTTGCAAATATTTACTAGCGTGGTTGTAATGATTGCATTTTTGTTGGTGTTAATTCAAATATTTATTTACACCCGAAGTCTTTCCAATGATATCAAATTAATACATCGTATTTTTATTATTGCCCCGTTCACTGTTTATATTGGTTGGATCAGTGTAGCCATTATTGCCAATTTTGCAGCTTTATTGGTTAATTTGCAATGGAGCGGATGGGGACTAGCTCCTGAATATTGGGCAGTTATTATGATTGCCATTGCCATTGTGCTTGCGTTTTGTTTTTCGTTTTTCTACGACTCTATTGCAGCACCCTTAGTTATCGCCTGGGCATTATGGGGTATTATGAATGGACAAGGAGGAAGAATTGAACTGATACACCTATTAAGTTTAATCGGGATGTGCGTTATCCTCCTTTTATCACTCAGACTACTTTTTGTAAAATATATTTTAGTGCGGTAATTTTTCTTGAAAAAAACCATAGGTCCAAGTACCTAATAATGCACTTGCTAATATGACAAAGCCACTCATTAATCCTGTTCCTATTTGTGCAAAGATGGGTCCAGGACAAGCGCCCGTCATTGCCCAGCCTAAGCCAAATAATAAACTACCATAAATCTGTCCCTTTGAAAATGGTTTTGGAACAATGATAATTTTTTCGCCTTGGATGGTTTTGATATTATACTTTTTAATGATTGCCACTGAAATAATGCCAACTATAACTGCAGTGCCAATTACGCCATACATATGAAAGCTTTGGAGTAAAAACATTTCTTGTATTCTAAACCAGGATATGATTTCAGCTTTAACAAAAACAATTCCAAATAGCATTCCGATTAAAGTATACTTAAGTAATGGAAAAATGTTTTCTTTCTTTTCTGAGTGATTAATACAAGCTGAAGTTTCGTCCAAATTAATATTATTCAATGGTTGTATATTATTATACATGGGCATTAATTAAATTGTAAAATAAAAGGAAGGATAAAATTGGTCATTATAAATCCACCCAACATAAAGCAGATGGTAGCCACTAGCGATGGCCATTGTAAATTACTTAAGCCCATGATTGCGTGACCTGATGTACAACCATTCGCATATCTGGTTCCAAATCCTACTAAAAAACCACCCACCACCATTAATATAAATCCGCGTATGGAGCTTAAGCTGTTTACACTAAAAAGTTCAGTAGGCATTAAATGCTTAAAATCGGTCACCCCAAAATTGGTTAGGGTTAGTTTTAATTTTTCATTGATTACGATGGTATTCGGATTTGCTAAATAATGAGTCGCGATAAAGGCACCTATCATTATTCCAAGAATAAAAAATAAGTTCCATATTTCATTTTTCCAGTTGTATTTGAAAAATTTAATATTGGATGGAAAGCAGGCTGCGCATATATGACGCAAGTTGGAGGATAAGCCAAATGTTTTATTACCAATGATTAATAAGGTGGGAACAATTAAGCCAATAATTATACCAGCTATATACCAAGGCCAGGGTCCCTTCCAATTTTCAATAATTTCGAACATATTTGTATTTTAAAAGTCTACAAATATAGTAGAATATTACCCAACAAACAAGCGACTTATAAAATGTAAGAAATGAAAATAGGCAAGTAATTATTTCCCAAAAAAGAATTGTTCAATAAAAATAATACTGGCCATGGCTAATACAAACCAGCCGAATCCTTTTTTAAGTTTTTCACCATCCATTTTTTTATTAAGGTAATTACCGATGATAATACCGATTGTAGCCAATAAAACAATGACGATTAAAAAATTCCAGTCAATGGTGGTATGCGAAATATCGCCGGCAAAACCCACAATGGATTTTATACTTATAATAAAAATGGAGGAAGCAATCGCTTTTTTCATGGGGAGCTTTCCCAAAATAACCAATGCGGGGATGATTAAAAATCCACCACCTGCACCTACAATACCTGTTAACATGCCCTCGCCAAGTCCTACCAACATTAAAGCGAAGCCATATACGGGCAAAACCCCTTCAACTTCTTTTTTGTTTTTTCCTAAAATCATGGATAATGCTGAAACCAACATTAAACTAGCAAAGAACAACATGATAAAATTACTTTTACTTATTAATGTATTGCCAAGATGAATAGTGTCTGGGATATTGGGTAAGAAAAATTTACGTGCAATAAATACCCCTATGACCGAGGGTATCCCGAAAATGATGATCGTTTTAATATCGACCAATCTTTGTTTCATTCTTGAAATAATACCTGCAATACTACTCAATCCTACAATACATAAGGAGTAAGTGGTTGCTAAAACTGGATTGATATTAAACAGGTATACTAAAACAGGCACTGTTAAAATAGAACCGCCACTTCCAATAAGGCCCAATGATACCCCAATTAAAATAGATGCGAAATAGCCGACTACTTCCATATTTGATTAGTTTTTAGCAAAAATCAGAATTAAGCATTACAAGATATGTACTATTAGTCACTTAGTAAATTTTTAGTGAAATAGGGGAGACAAAAATTTTCTGCGCAAAAGTGATTTTTGTCACGCTTTAAGCTAATTTTATAGTATATTTTTACAGTTGATATTAAATATCAGATAATGAAAATAGAACAAATTTATACGGGTTGTTTGGCGCAAGGGGCTTATTATATAATGAGTGAAGGCGAAGTGGCGATTATCGACCCATTAAGAGAAGTTGACCCCTATATTCAAAAAGCCAATTTGGATCAGGCTAAAATAAAATATGTTTTAGAGACCCATTTCCATGCTGATTTTGTATCTGGTCATATTGATCTTGCAAAAAAAACAGGGGCTAAAATTATATTTGGTCCTACTGCTGCACCCGCTTTTGATTTTTATTCAGCAAAAGATAATGAGGAAATTTTATTGGGAAAGCTTAAAATCAGGGTATTACATACGCCAGGCCACACCATGGAAAGCACTTGCTACTTATTGATAGATGAAAATGGCAAGGAGGTTGCTTTGTTTAGTGGTGATACTTTGTTTATTGGAGATGTAGGTCGTCCAGATTTGGCACAAAAAATAAAATCAGGATTAACGCAGGAAATTTTAGCAGGCTATTTATATGATTCCCTCAGAAATAAAATTATGCCATTGCCTAATGATATAGTAGTTTATCCAGCGCATGGTGCAGGTAGTGCTTGTGGTAAAAAAATGAGTAAGGAAACACAGGATACTTTGGGGAATCAAAAATCGACCAATTATGCATTGGCAGCCGATATGACCAAGCCCGAATTTGTTGCAGCCGTTTTGGATGGATTGGTGGCGCCTCCCGGTTATTTCCCATTGAATGTAATGATGAATATTCAAGGTTATGATAGTATTGATCAAGTTTTAGCACGCGGACAACATGCAATGCTTCCTACTGCATTTGAAACTGCAGCCAATGAAACAGGGGCTTTAATTTTGGATACCAGAGATGCACAAACTTTTGCAAATGGCTTTATACCTAATTCAATTAATATTGGCATTGACGGCAGTTTTGCTCCTTGGGTAGGCGCCATGATACCTGATATTAAACAAGAAATTTTATTAGTTGCCGAACCTGGTCGAGAAACTGAAATCATCACCCGACTTGCGCGTGTTGGCTATGACTTTACCATTGGATTTTTAGCAGGTGGATTTGAAGCATGGAAACAATCGGGAAAGGAAATAGATCAAATAAAATCTATATCAGCAGATGAACTTGCTGCACTAAAAAAGCAAGATGCTGATATTGCCATATTAGATGTTCGTAAGGCTTCGGAATATAAGAGCGAACATATAAAAGACACCATCAATGCGCCACTTGATTTTATCAATGATAGTATGGCTGCAATTCAAAAAGATAAAACCTACTATGTTCACTGTGCTGGCGGGTATAGATCAATGATTTTTGTATCTATTTTAAAAGCAAGAGGATTTGATCATTTAATAGATGTGAAGGGGGGATTCAAGGAAATAAAGGAGTCGGGTCAATTTACATTAACTGAATATTCCATACCCACCAGTTTATTATTATAAGGGCAGCCTGAGTTTAAGGCCTTAAATAATTAATAATTTCTTACATTCATGGAAATTATTGATCATGAAAAATACGTCTCGTCTAATTTGCCTATTATTTACGATGGTATTTTCTTTTCATCTTTGCTATGCGCAAACTGAAATCAAGGAACACAAAATTGTTATTCAATTAAATACTGCAGATACCAGTGCCTGGTCCTCCACGATTGGTAATATAAAAAATATTCAAAAGGCATGGCCTAATCATCTTCAAATTGAAGTGGTGGTTCATGGCAAGGCAATTAATTTACTAGTGAAGGATAAAACATATTTCGCCAATGAAATTGCTAGTTTAACAAAGGAGGGTATTGTATTTTCGGCTTGTGAAAACACCATGCGAAAGTATAAAATTGTAAAGGAAGATTTATTAATTGAAGCAAAAACGGTTCCATCGGGTGTGGTTGAAGTAATTTTGAAGCAGGAGCAAGGATGGCGTTATTTAAAAGCAGGCGTTAACTAATTTTAGATGGAGAAGAAATTTCTATACATCATAGGTTTTATCATGCTATTGGGTAGTGGGTTATATTTAATTTATACATCCGACAAAAAACCTAAAAATCAAAGTGTACAACTTGATGTAATTAAAATGGATACCAGTGCTTGGGTGGGCGCTTCGCAATTTCAAATTCCTTTAGATACAAATTTAAACGGACCTTTAATTAGGTATGGTTATGAGTTGATTGCACATACTGCAAAATATTTAGGACCTAAAGGAACTGTGCAACATTCCACCAACGGCATGAATTGCCAAAATTGTCATTTAGAAGCAGGAGCCAAACCTTGGGGATTGAATTATGGTGCAGTGTATTCGACTTATCCAAAATTTAGAGAACGCTCCGGATCCATTGAAACTATTTATAAAAGAATCAATGACTGTATGGAGCGTAGTTTAAATGGGAAGGCCTTAGATACAAATTCAAAAGAAATAAAAGCCATTTATGCTTATATAAAATGGTTAGGGGAAGGGGTACCGAAAGGAAAAAAAGTAAGGGGCACGGGGATTGAACTCATTCCGCAACTTACGGTGGCTGCGAATCCAAAAAATGGCGCAATTGTTTTTACACAATACTGTCAAAAATGTCATGGCTTGAATGGCGAGGGTGTAATGAATAAGCAAGGAAATATGTATGAATACCCGCCGCTTTGGGGGGCACATAGTTATAATGATGCTGCAGGCATTAATCAGCTTTCAAAATTAGCAGGGTTCATCAAAAATAATATGCCAAATCCAGTCAACTATCGTAAGCCTACTTTAACAACCCAACAAGCTTGGGATGTAGCAGCTTATATCAGTTCACAACCAAGACCCACTAAAGATAAATCCAAGGACTGGCCAGTGCTTGCAACAAAACCGTTTGATTATCCTTTTGGCCCTTATGCAGATACTTTTTCAGTAAGACAACACCAATACGGTCCCTTTGAACCCATACAATTAGCAAAGTTGTCGAAAAAGTAAAAGCCTCCCCGAAAATCGAGAAGGCTTATCACTAAAGTATTTCTTACTTATTTTTTTCTTTCAATTTCTTTATTCAACTCTTCGATGTCAACGGACCTTTCCGTGTTATCTCCCAATAAATATTTTGAAAAGTAATCAGCTGTTTTCCAGAACCAGTATTCACTCATATCTCCAAAGCCATGTCGTTGTGTTGGTAAAATTAACATATCAAAACGCTTATTGGCTTTAATCAAAGCATTCACTACACGAATGGTATTAGCAGGATGAACATTGTTGTCAATTTCACCGTGAATCAATAATAGTTTTCCTTTTAAATTTTTTGCAATGTCTGGGTTTTTATCAATCATATAAGCAAAAGTAGTATCTCCTTTATCAGAAATATTTTCTTTCACTCCATTGTGTTTTTCGCTCCACCATCTATTGTAAACGCTGTTGTCATGATTACCAGCATTGCTTACTGCTACTTTAAAAATATCTGGATAAGCAAACATAGCTGCGGTACTCATAAAGCCACCACCACTATGGCCGTGGATACCTACTTTATCACGATCAATAAAAGTAAATCGGTCAGCTAATTGTTCAATAGTTGCTTTTTTATCCGCCAATCCGTAATCTCTTAAATTGCCATAACCATAATTGTGATACCATTTACTACGCGCAGGATGTCCGCCTCTGTTTCCAATGGTTACCACGACAAATCCCAATTGCGCCAATCGATCAATACGATCCATTCCCTTACTAAAACTTTTATTGACTGATTCAGTTTGAGGTCCAGGATATACATATTCAATAATGGGATATTTTTTAGTACTATCAAAATCATAAGGTTTATACATGACACCAAAAATGTCAGTTATGCCATCATCCGCTTTTACTTTAAATGTTTCAGGAAATTTATAGCCTGCCGCAAATAAGGAGGTTAAATCCGAGGTTTCTAAATCCATCAATTTTTTCCCCTCTGCCGAATATAATACGGATACCGGTGTTGAATTAACGCGAGAAGAATTGTTTACGAAATAATTTTTCTTGTCGTTCATACTAAAGTTGTTGTCAAAATTGCCAGAGTTCAATAATTGTAAACCTGTGCCATCAAAGTTGACTTTGTATAAATGTAAATAGTAAGGATCCTCCTTAGTGTTGTTGTTGACATTTTCTCGTCCGTTTGCTGAAAAGTAAACCACTCTTTTGTCTTCATCAATGGATACCACATCTTCTATATGCCATGGACCTTGTGTGATTTGATTTTTTACTTTTCCCTCTTTGTCATGTAAATACAAATGCGCCCAGCCATCACGTTCACTCCATTCAATTATTTCCTCGCCATTTTTCACCAAGCCTGGTTTTTTAATTTCAACATAAGTATTTAAACTTTCTTCAATTAATGTTTTTACGACACCCGTATTGATATCAACTACACATTGGTCAATTTTTTTCAAATCACGACTTGTACGAGATAAATAAAATTGATCATTGTTGCCTAACCAAATGTTTGGTCTGTGTTCATCGTCTCTTGCATTCACATTGGCTGTTTTATTCCAAACAGCAACATCTTGATCCTTAAATAAGGATACATTAATTTCCTTATAGCTAAATGCAGTCATATCAACAATCATCAAATGATCCATCGGAGCTTCTTTTTCGCCGGGCATCCAATACTTATAGGTTTCTAATGTAGGTCTTGGCTCAGCGATACTATTGATTACCCATAAATCTTTTACTTTGCGATTGTCCACTTTAGTGATTGCGATATGTTTGCTATTCTCACTCCATAAGCCATAAACAGATTTTCTTTTATTTTTATTTTTTTCTACATCTACATTGGTTTCACCACCACCACCATAAGCACTTTCGCTATGCCAGCTATAATTTTGAATACCATCCTTAGTGATAGCATGTTCAACAATTGTACTGTCCTCGTCATTTAAGATGGCTTTGTTGAAATTTTCTCTGTCCATATAAAACAAATTATAATTTCTGCCAAATACCACTATTTTTTCATCGGGTGAAATATTTGCCCAGCTTGGTTTGCGTTTGGGCTTTTTAAATCCAACCAATTCATTGAGCTGTTCTGTTAAAAGGTTGTATTCAAAATAAAATGTTTTTTTAATTTTTTCCGGTTTCGCATCTTTCTTCACCACGGCATCTTTATTTATTTCGATCGTGCTTTTTACCTCAAACTGAATCCAATTTTCATCCTTAATAAATTTCAAAGAATCAATAGGCAAATGCTGCCCATCAAATGGGTCCTTGATGATTTTAGTAAGTTCGGCAGCAATTTTATCTCTATTAAAAATTGCTCTTTTTTCCCCCTTCAGAGGGTCCACTATATTCCATTGTTTGCCTTCACTCGTTTCATACGTGTACCAAAATTTATTGGATAGTTTTAGCCAATGTGGATCAATAGACATTGAAAAAATCATTTTGTCTAATTTTTTAGGGGCGAACCTGGCGGCTAAAAAATAGTTTGCCTTCTGCTGACTCATGGCCAAAAAAGGTAGGAACAGGATAATAAGTAAAATGTGTTTACGCATAGTATAAATTTGTGTAAGGAAATTAGCAAAAAAGGACTAATCTACCTACTTGCAGCCCTGTTTTTTTATAAAAGGTAATGGGCTAATGAAATATGTTTTAAATTAGAGAAATTGTTTTTTATGAAATATAACTTACGTTATTTCTTGACGCTTATTTTAATTGTCAATGGCTTTATTTTGAATGCACAAGTAGCTAATTTTGATGCAAAATCATCCTTCCAAGATGATACCCGCAATGAACGTATTGCAAAAACATTCCCGGTCATCGATCAATTATATAAAGAGTTCGCTTTAAAGAATCATTTTCCTGGTTATGCCTTTGGTATTGTGGTCGATGGGCAATTAGTGTATAAAGGAAATGGGGGCTATGCAAATTTGGAAGAAAAAATACCTGCGTCTTCTGCTTCCATGTTCCGTATTGCCTCCATGTCAAAAAGTTTTACCGCTTTAGCTATTTTAAAATTAAGAGATGAAGGAAAGCTACAATTGGACGATGCGGTTGAAAAATATATACCCGCATTAAAGGGGCAAGGACTTACCAAAGACGCGCCATTGATGACTATCCGTCATTTGATGACGCATAGCGCAGGTTTTCCTGAAGATAATCCTTGGGGTGATCGACAACTGGAGGATACAGAAGAAGAGTTAGTTGCATTAATCAAAAATCAATTGTCTTTATCGAATACTGCAGGCTTGGAATATGAGTATAGTAATCTGGGATTTGCGATGCTAGGTTATATTATTCATAAAGTATCTGGGTTGACTTATGACACTTATATTGCTAAAAATATTTTAACGCCTTTGTCAATGCAGGGGACAAGTTTTGATTATACCACCGTACCCAAACATCTATTTGCGAATGGTTATCGTTATATCAATGAGCAATGGCGAATTGAACAACCATTAAAAAATGGCATTTATGGTGCGATGGGCGGCATGATTACTTCCATTGATATGTTTAGTAAATATGTTGCATTACATGAGAATGCCTGGCCTGCTAGAGATGACCCGGAAAACTTCCCTATTAAAAGGAGTAGCCTCAGAGAGATGCACCAACCCGCATTTTTTATTGGATTAAATCCAAATACAATTTTCCCGAGCGGAAAAAAAATGGCCACTACAAGTAGTTATAGCTATGGACTCAGTTGGGCGATAGATGCAGAAACGAAAAAGAGTGTTGGGCATAGTGGCGGCTTGCCTGGATTTGGATCCAATTGGCGCTTTTTACCTGATTTTGGTATTGGCGTTATATTATTTGCGAATGTAACTTATGCACCCACCTCAAGAATTAATCTTATTGTATTAGATACTCTTATTCAATTAGCACAATTAAAACCAAGGCTTGTTAAGGTTTCCAATATCTTAATTGAAAGACAAACACAATTGGCAAAAATTATTACGCATTGGGATCAATCAACTCCAATATTTGCCGAAAACTTTTTTGATGATTATCCTATTGAAGACTTAAAAAAATCCGCAGATGCCATTTTTAAAAAAATGGGCAATATCATTAAAGTGAATACGATGATTCCCGAAAATCAATTGAGAGGCTATTGTATCATTGATTGTGAAAAGGGGAAACTTAGATTAGCATTCACATTAACCCCTGAAAATCCTGCATTAATTCAAGCGTACCACTTAACAATCGAAAATTAATATATTGATTATTCATAGCTAAATAATTTTCAATTTCCTTAGATAGAAATAAAAAATCATGAGAGCGGAATTAAAAATCAGCGTACGCTTTAGCCAGCATTAAAATAGTTTCGTTCCTATTTACAATTTTTAAATATTCTTTCGCTGCAGATAATTTTTTCCAAGCTGGATCCTGCTTAAATGCATCCCAATGTGCATTACGGTCATCCATATCATTAAAGCTGGTCATATAAATTAAATTAGGTGTCCTAGCGCCCACCAAGGCCTTTGAATAAAATATTGCATTAAAATTTAAGCGTTTGAATATCTCAATTTCCTGACCTTCATTAAACATATTAACTTTTCTTAAGTGCATTTCCTCAGTAGGACTTTCATAACTACGATACTCAAAAACGCGATTACTTGATTTTACTAAATCGGAGGTTTTTTCAAATTGTGGCTGTAGTTTAAACGCCTTTGTTAAAATACTTTCTATACGCGTATAGGGCAAACTACTGTCTTTGTTATCCAAATGAATCAAAGCATCGTCACCAAATGGATTCATTTTTTCATACACTTGATCCAAGGCATCCAGCTGGTTTAAGTTTTTTAATGGCACCCATACAAATATTCGTTTGTCGGCACTTGTGTCATTCATGATGGGCGCAAATACACCTACTTTATTTATACCATTATTGTGTAAAAATGGTAAATACGTTTTTTCTAAATAATCATCAATATGATTTAATTGACTTTGTGTAGTGCAATGATATATTTTAATTAAATAGAATTCCCTCGGTGTTGATTGCGCAGTTGCCGACAATTGAAATAAGACCAATAAAATCAACCCGAATAAGTACCTTTTTTTCATAAATAGCAATTAATAATTATAAATCTTTTGAAATGAGTTGTTAAGGTACAAATTATTTTAGTATTTGATTATATATAATTTTGTTTATTAGTGATGCTTGAATTATATTTAATTATAATTGATCAACTTATGACATCAGAAAAAGCAACAAAATATTTAATTCCATTTATATTAATCACTTGTTTATTTTTTTTATGGGGTTTTGCTAATAATCTAGTTCCTATTTTAATCCCCCATTTGAAAAAGTCGTTTACCTTAACTACGACCCAATCTACCTTGGTGGATTCGGCGGTATATATCGCCTATTTTTTTATGGCCTTACCTGCAGGCATGGTGATGAAAAGACTAGGGTATAAAACCGGGATTATCATAGGGCTACTGTTATTTGCAGTGGGTGCATTCTTATTTGTACCAGCGGCTAACAATCAGTCTTATCTATATTTTTTGTTTGCTTCCTTTGTTATTGCATCAGGGTTAACCATACTGGAAACGGCTGCGAACCCTTATGCATCCGCTTTAGGGGATCCAAGTTCTTCCACCCAGCGTTTAAACTTAGCACAATCATTTAATGGACTAGCTGCATTTTTAGCCCCAGCTATTGGTGCGAGGGTGATTTTAACGAAGGGAAATTCAGATGCTGAATTAAGTGCCATGAGTGAATCAGTGAGGCAAGCGGCATTGGCATCGGAAGCATATACGGTTAAAACACCCTATACCATTCTGGGTATTGTTTTAATAATTATTGCAGTTTTGTTTTATTTGGTAAAATTACCTGATATCAGAACTAAAAAAGTTGGCGGCGAAAAAGCAACTGTTTTGGGCACCTTTAAGCATTCCCATTTAAAATGGGCAGTGATTGCCCAATTTTTTTATGTGGGTGCACAGGTTTGTGTATTTAGTTTGTTTATTTTATTTGCTACAGAATCTGCTGCCATTGATCAAATTCAAGCAGCCGATTATTTAAGTTTTGCTGCATTGGCATTTTTAATAGGCCGCTTTACAGGTACTTTTTTAATGAATTATTTCACACCCAATAAATTATTAACTGTCTATGGGTTATTGGCTACGCTGCTTTGTATTGTTGCCATATTTTCACATGGCATCATCACAATTTATGCGTTAATTGGTATGTCCTTTTTTATGTCAGTCATGTTCCCTACTATTTTTTCATTAGGCATTAAGGACCTAGGTTCCGATACCGAAATGGGCAGTAGCTTAATTATCATGGCAATTGTTGGAGGTGCAGCATTACCAAGAATATTTGGACTCATCTCTGATCAAACAGGTAATATACAAATGGGTTATATCGTTCCGATGGTCGCCTTTTTGGTGGTCGCATTTTATGGTTGGAAAGGAAGTGAAGTAAAAAAATAAATTGAATACGCTGTTAGCAAAAAAAATACGCATCAAAAATTGATGCGTATTTTTTTTAATACTTATAAATTTTTCCGTCTTTCATCACCCAGTCTATATTTTGTAAAGCACTAATATCTTTAGTAGGATCTTTTTTTAGGGCAATGATATCTGCAAATGCCCCTTCTTTTATTTCACCAATCTTTCCTTGCATTCCCAATAATTCAGCAGCAGTAATGGTTGCAGTTTGAATGGCTTGAACGGGTGTTAATCCCCATTCTACAAAATAAGTAAAGTCCTTGGCTTGAGGTAAGCTCCAATCATACCCTCCAATATCAGTACCATAAGCTAGTTTGACACCCATGTGCATCGCTTTTTTAAACGTGGATTGTATGGATTGCTTGAAATATAAATTGATGGGGCTACCCATTTTTGCACGACCTTCTGCTACATACTCATTCACAAATAAAGTAGGGCACCAGTAAACACCCTTTTCCACCATTAATTTCATACAGTCTTCATCCATTCCACTTCCATGTTCGATAGTAGTAGCGCCTGCATTAATAGAGGCTAAAATTCCATCTCTTGTCATAGCATGTGCAGCTAATCTTTTTCTACTTCTTAGCGTTTCATCTCCAATAGCGCTTATTTCGTCATGTGTGAAATTGGGTAAGGATCTAAAGGAACCATCCGGTAATTTGTAGTACCCTCTATCGGCATAAATTTTTATCCAATCGGCACCTTGTTCAATTTGTTGCCTGACTGCTCTTCTAGCTTCATCGGCACCAGTGATTTCTTGTAATCCTTTAGGTAAATGCAATTCCCATGCATAATCAGATGTCTTAATTGGATAATGACCAGTGGTATTAATGGCTAAGGTAGAAACAAACATTCTTGGCCCACTTATTACTCCTTTATTTATTGCTTTTTTAATATCTACATCGGAAAAGCCAGCACCTTCTGTACCTAGGTCACGGATAGTGGTAAAGCCGTTTAAAATAGACTGTTCAGCGCTTTTAGTCGCTCTAATAGTTCTGTAGGGAATAGATTCTTTTAAAATTTGAACATCATAATCTTCAGAAGTAATATCTCCTTGTAGTAAAACATGCGTATGACAATCAATTAAACCGGGCATGACAAAATAATTACTCAAGTCAATAATAGAGTCGGCTTGACTTACACTACTACTGACAGAAACTACTTGATTACCTTTAATGAGGATATTTTGTTTTTCTGAGATAATACCTGTTTTACTATCTAGTAATTTTCCACATTTTATTAAAATTGATTTTTGGGCATTCAGTGTTGCACATAAAAACAGGCCGATGCATAGTATTATATATCGCATTTTATATTTTTTTAAGGTTTGATATCAATAATTTTATTTTTTTGCATCCACTGTTGCATCAATTCAGGCCAGAAAATTTCGCTGGTTTTATTTTTCATTCCAAATCCATGTCCTCCTTTTTCAAAAAGATATAATTCTGCAGCAACTTGATTTTCTTGTAGCTGTTTGTAATAATTAATTGAATTTATTAACAGAACAGATTCATCATCCTTTGCGTGTACTAAAAAGGCGGGCGGTGCATTTTTATTGATATGTTCTTCATTGCTAAAGTAATGCACCTGATCTTCATTAATAATTGGCCCAATTAAATTATCCCTGGATCCTTTATGACCATAGCTACTAAAGGAAATTACTGGGTAAATTAAAATTTGAAAATCGGGGCGGTAGGAAATATTTATTGGATTGGTCACTTTAACATCTTCATAATGGGTGGCTGCTGTTGAAGCAAGGTGTCCACCTGCGGAAAAGCCCATGATGCCTATCTTATTTACGTCAATGCCCCATTCACTTGCATTTGTCCTAGCTAAATAAATGGCTTGCTGCGCATCCTGTAATGGCGCAATTGATTTATTTACTTGATGTGCCTTACTTGGGATTCTATATTTTAATACAATTGCATTTACGCCAATGGCATTAAAAAAGCTTGCCACATCTGTGCCTTCATGTGTCGCAGCCAATATGCCATAGCCACCCCCTGGACAAATGATCACACAGGGTCTTTTAATAGTATCATTGGCGGCCCTAAAATATTGATAACCAGGTATGGACACTTTCCCTATGCGTAAAATGCCATCATGCGTAATGACTTCTTCATTAATGGTATCAATGTAATTAGGTATATTTTTATACAAAGGCAGATATTGGGCGGAGGATTTTGACATATATAATATTGAAAAAATAAGTGAAAAGAATAAATATTTTATTTTCATAATGTAGCTTTTACGATTGATGTGTATTAGGGGTATTAAATTATTTTTTTACTTTAAAATCATTGTTTTTGCTGATGTAATATACCCAACAGATCAATTCAATTATTGATTTTTTTATCCCTTTATGTTATAAATTTAAATAAAAATTATGGCTATTCAAATTTGTCCTATTTGTTCCCAGGAAACCGAACCTGTGATGGTTCATGGCCACTACCAATGTAGTATTTGTGGAACCAATATTTCACCTTGTTGCGATGGGGAAACCTGCGAAAATTAAAAAAGCCCATCCTGATAAATCAGGATAGGGCTTAATCGTATTGTGACATCAAAACTTTGCTATTTTTTAATCTTTTCTTGGAGGTGGTGGTGGACCTTCATGACGACGCGACATTTCATTTTTCGCCTTTTTTAGAAATTCTTTTTCTACTTTTAAAGCATCGTTAACTCGTATATCTGATTTTAAAATCGGCTTAAGTGCGGAAGCTAATTTCTTTCTTACTGTTAACACAGCTTCTTGTAATTCAATTTCGTTTTCCTTTTTTTCTTTGTAAATAGCGCGCATGCCATTTTTATATTCATTATATACTGGCCAAAAAGCTTCCGCCTCTTGCGGTGTAAGTGCTAAATGATCTGTTATAAACTTGGTTTTGAACATTTCTATGTTTGCTTTGCTAGGTCTGCCCGGTCCTTTTTTGTCGTCATTATGTTCTGAATGCTCATTAGGTCGAGGTCTTCTATCCTGTGGTTTTTGTGCATTAGCTGTAATCATCACCATACTCAATGCTAAACTGTAAAATAGGTATTTCATAACTTGTTATTTATATATTTTATTTTTTATTCCTTGCATTTTAACATGCAATTTTAGTAGTTCAAAAATTATTTAATCAATCGAATCTTTATAAAATTGTTCTACTTCTGTATCTGGCTTAAATGCCTCCGATGGCAAATCAATGTCGGCTATCCATTCGTTTGCATCCACATAAGCTTCAATTTCATCATTTGAAAAATCCTGAATGGTGATTGCTGAAAGTGTTAAATTTTTATCTACACTCCTATTTAAAAAAATGAAAGTACTAGAAACTACAAATAGGAATATTGCAGCAATGGCCATTTTTCCAATCGGTGTAAGAAAAAATACTTTTGGCTTATTATTTGCAATTCGTTGTTGTAGTTTTTCAGGAAATGCTTCAAAATAGGAGGCAGGTACTTCTGATGCTGACTTATCATAGTTTGCGAGCGCCTCTTTTGAAAAAAGCTGTTCGACCATTAATTTGTCGTTTTCAAGTGCTGTATCTATCTTTTTTTGTTCCATGCTGTTATTTTGACAATTGATTAATAAGTAGGTTTAACTTTTCTTTAAAAATTCTTCTAATTTCTTTATCGCTTGATGATAATTGGCTTTTGCACCGCCTATAGTGGTACCTGTGATACTTGCTATTTTTTCATAATTTAATTCCTCAAAATAGCGTAACATAAACACAAATTGCTGCTTTTCAGGTAGTTGCTTAATGCCTTGGTCTAGTTTTATTTGAATTTCACTGCTTTTTGGCGCATCGGTATGACTAGCCGTGTTTTCGTAGTCTAAAATGTCAGTGGAAGTCGTATTGGAACCCTGTCTTTTTTGTTTTGCAATAAAATTAAGGGTCTCATTATAGGCAATGCGGAATAGCCAAGTACTAAACTCGCTTTCCATTTTAAAGCCATCTAACTTATTCCATATTTTGATCCAGACCATTTGCGCAATATCATCAGCATCATCATGATCGTTGACCATTCGTTTTATTTGATGGTACACCTTCGCCTGGTGTTTTTTCACCAATTGTGTAAAATTTTGCTCCCTTTGGATGGATTGTTGAAATTGTAATATTAATTCTTGATCTGATTGCATTGTTAGCGTAAAATTAAGCAAACAATTCAATCACAAATTTAAAATATTACATCTTTATTATAGTTTTGACATATTGATTTATGCCATTTTGTAGTCGCAGATAGTAAACACCCGCAGGTAAGTTACTACCAAATAAGGTAACGCTATTCATGCCCGCATAAGGGTAACTCCTGTCTACTAATATTTTAATTACGGATCCTGAGGTATCTAATAATTGCACTAAAGTAGCACCTCCTGCTGTTTTGAATTCAATTCTAGTTTGAGCGCTAAATGGATTTGGATAATTACTAATCATGGTATTGCCTGCAAAAGTTGAATTTTCCATTGCTACCCCACAAACACTTGCATTGATCAGTGGCATTGTTGGATATTGCTTTAACATAATTTGCATGTTGTTAGTTTCCTTTACACAAAACCAATTTGTTAGTATTGAATTATAAATACTTCTAAAATCGGTTTGATAAGGTATATTGTCATTCGTAGTTGCTGTAAATGGTAAGTCGGGGTTTTTCCCAAATACCCCACCGCGAACATTTTTACCAAATAAAAATAATGGCGCAGCTGCTCCATGATCCGTTCCGCCACTTGCATTTGATTTTGTGCGTCGGCCAAATTCAGAATAGGTCATTCCAATCACTCTATCATCAATTTCAAGACCTTTAATATCGTTTTGAAATGCATTCACTGCTTCTGATACTGCATTTAGTAAAGTGGCATGTGGTCCAATGGTCGTATCAATGGAATTGGTTTGACCTGCATGCGTATCAAAACCACCATAATTAACCATATAAACTTTAGTCTTTAACCCACCTTTAATTAACCTTGCTACAATTTTTAATTGAGAAGCTAATGAATTATTAGGGTAAGTGACTTGTTGCTTAATACTATCCGAAGCCGCTTTGATTCGAATGGCATATTTATTGGTTTGTTTTGCAATGCGCCTAACAAAACTTAATTCATAACCACCATTAGTATTCGGAACCACATCATCAATGTTATCAATTAAATTATAATAGGAAGCGGGGTCAGAAATACTCACCCCCATATTCACTACTGGCCCTTGACAGGTAAGGGAGGTAATAGATCCAATTTGTATCGCTAATGGATCTGGATTTTGATCACTAGGAAAAGCCTCAGGATAATTAGGGTATTGATTATCTAAATATCTGCCCGCCCAACCAGTATTCAAATACTGTGTGCTATCCGACCCACTCATCCAAATATCGGTGGCCCTAAAATGAGAGAAGCTAGGTTGCGGGTATCCCACCGATTGAACAATATTTAATTTCCCCTCATTAAATAAATTTTGGAAGGCGGTCATGGCTGGATTTAATCCAGTTGCGTCGTTACCCGTTAATGATAAAATCTTTTTTTCAGGAATGGCGATATTGGTTCGCGCATTATAATATTTACTATAATCACCTACAGGAATAACGGTGTTTAATCCATCATTACCGCCACTTAATTGTATAATCACTAAAACACGATCATTGTTTACACTCGCCAATAATTCGGGTTGTATAATAGGGTGTTGTGTTAATATATGAATGGGATTGCCACCAATGACAGTCGGCGCCATAAGCGCAACACTATTTCGTATAAAATTGCGTCTTTTCATTTATTGCAATTGGTATTCGGGCATGTTCATAATATATTTTAACAGGGCCTTGAGTCGCACATTCACAATATTAAAATTGATAGTTGTGGCACTCGCTTGATAGGCATTCCAAGCATCTGTCCAGTAATAGTCGCTCAATTGCCCACTTAATAGTATCTGCTTTTTTAAATTTGCTTTTAACGTCGCAGAAACATCCGTTGAAACTAAATTTGCAAACAATGCATCTATTAAAATATTAGGATCGTTAGGCGTTGCGCAAATATATTTTGCAAATGCGATGGTATCAATAGCTACTTTTTTCCCATTTCTGGTGTAGCCTGATTCTACCATTAAGTCAGTAAATTTATTTCGCTTGGGTAAAGTATCTGCGTTAATCCATAATTCATAAAATTCAGGCACTTGGTAATACGCAGGCCAGCCAGCGACATTGGGCGGATCCGATGGATTTTGTCCTAGGTTAATCATTTGACTTACCATATTATTGAATAGATAATAGGCATCTGCATAATCGGAAATAGCATTTGGAAAGCTGATATTGAACTCGCGCAAACAACTTACTACATGTTCAATGGGACTTTTAATTTGACAACCAATATATAAGGGATCATAAAAATGTTCGCTTTGAAAAAGTTTTTCAAGTACAGGCTTGATTTCAAAATTATTTTTTATGAATATTTCAGCAAGTGGGGAAATGATATTATTTTCAACTTTATCATCAATATAATAGTAAACAAAAAATTGATAAATTTTTCTACAAATAAATTTTGCCACCTCTGGACGTTCAAAAATCATACTAATTAAATCATCCGTTTCTGTAGCGCCAGCCGCCGCTGTTTTACCAGCAATAATTTTATTATTATAATAAGATGAAAACTGCTTATTAGTGCTGTCGTGTTTTGTTGCATCAAAATACACACTAAAAGCACTGTTAATGCGCCACCCAGTTAAAATCTTTGCCGCCGCTTTAACATCAGCTTCCGTATATTTAACATCCGCATGTTTTCCTAAAGTAAATAATTCTTGTAGTTCTCTTCCGTAGTTTTCGTCAGGCGCGGTATTGGTATTTAAATAACCATTTAAATAACGCAACATGCCTGCATCGATGGTTATTAATTTAATGAGTTGTTTAAAATTACCCAAGCAATTTTTTCGAAGGGTGTCGTGATGACTAAAAACATAATTACCATAGGAAACAATATCGGCTTCAATACTAAAGTGGTTTGCCCAAAAAAGGCAAAGTTTTTCGGTGATGTTTTTTTCCTGATTCACCATGGCCCCAACCTGCCACTTTTTAAAAGTGGAACGGCGATAGCTATTGAGTGTGCCATCGGCAGTAATATTATTAATCCATGTAGTACCCATTGGAACCATTGGGTCAATTACTGTTGCGGTGTTATAATCATTGAGTGGTGGACTGGGGTAGTTAATATTAGGAGACAATAGCTCACTGACTGATTTCGCCATGCCTTTATTAAGGAAGTAGTCTATTTCGTTTGATTTCACCCCAAAAAGCACCCTTTTTAAAAGGTGTTTGGTGGTCAATTTGGTCCAAGCCCCTTTGTATGGGGTTAATCCTAAATTGCTTGAAATGGGGGTTGCAGGCATGATTGTATTAATATTCAAGGTCAATTTACAAATTTTTGCCATTTTTCGCAATAAAAAGTAAGCTTTTTTCTAAATGGTAATCGCTATTTAGAAAAATGTCTAAAGCATTGGCAAATAAATGGGATTAAATCCATTTGATATTACCTTTAGGCATAATTTAAATTAAATTTTTTTAATATGTTTAAGAAGCTGCTCATTGTAATCCTTTGCTTAGTAAGTGTGACTAATTTATTACATAGCCAAAAAGCTGCTCAGTTTATTAATGAATCTGAAACCGAGCGAATTGAAAAGTTTTTATCCTCAGATGATTTAGCGGGTCGACAAATTTATACAGCGGGTATTGAGAAGGCGGCTAATTTTATTGCCAATGAGTTTAAGCAAAATGGATTAGCTATTTTTAAAAATAGTGATAGTCATTTGCAAAGCTTTTCAAGAATGAGTACAAAATTTATATCTGCAGCAGGAAATTTTGATGGTAATAATATAGACACAAAAAATATCATCGCGATTACTTCCGAAGCCAATTTAGATATTAATGAAAAAAGCGGCTATGAAATAGTAAAAATTGCGAAGGAGGATAATTTATTTTTAACCGTTAGAAAGTATATGACTAATAATAAAAATTATTTAATATTAGTGGATGAAGCTTTGGGGGCAAATTTTGGAAGATTGGTGCAATTTAAAACCGGGTTGAGTGAGCAACAAAAATCAATATTTATTGTATTAACAAATCAAACACCCACCCAATACAAATTACAAGCAACCCATAAAATTGATAAATTATCTTTATCAAATGTTGTCGGTATCATTCCTGGTAAATCATTGCCTAATGAGTATGTAATTTTTTCAGGACACTATGATCACTTAGGGGTGAATGGAAAAAGAGCTGTCAATGGTGATTCTATTTATAATGGTGCTAACGATGATGCTGCGGGTACCACTGCTATGATTATGTTATCAAAATATTTTTCAGTATTAGCTAATAATGAGCGCACGCTTATTTTTGCTGCGTTTACGGCCGAAGAGTCGGGCGGATTCGGCGCACAATATTTTTCAAAACAATTTGACCCATTGCAGGTAAAAGCAATGTTTAATATTGAAATGATTGGTACAGAAAGTAAGTGGGGAAAGAATAGTGCATATATCACTGGGTATGAAAAAACAGATATGGGTGCGATACTGCAAAAGAATTTAGAAGGAACTGATTTTAAATTTTACCCTGATCCTTACACGGATCAAAATTTATTTTACAGATCAGACAATGCAACATTGGCGCGCTTAGGTGTACCAGCGCATACCATCAGTACTTCGAAAATGGATAATGAACCTAATTACCATAAACCAAGTGATGAATTTTCAACTTTGGATATTGCGAATATGACACAAATTGTAAAAGCCATTGCTAAAAGTGCGCAATCTATCATTTCAGGAAAGGACACACCAACAAGAGTGGATACCACACAATTAAAATAATACGACTCATTATATTTACAGGCCCGATAAATTTTTGAACATGAAAGTAATAAAAAAAGGAATAAAGTTATTTGTCATTTTTATTTCCATAGCTATTTTTACCCACGCACAGGAAACATCTTATTTTCCAGCGGCAAACAATTGGGAGAAAAAAACACCTGCATTTTTTAAAATCGATGCTGATAAAATTAAAGAGGCAATTCAATTCTCAACGCAACATGAGTCTAAGTTTCCTAGGAATGCCAGAATTACCCAAGCTATGCAGTATGCGAAAGAGCCATTTGGTGACCCTGTGGGTCCCATGATGGATCGAGGCGGATTGAGTGGTTTAATTATATACAAAGGGTATATCATTGCTGAGTGGGGGGATCCTACTATTGTTGAAACCTGTAATAGTGTCACTAAAAGTTGGGTATCTAGCATTGTTGGACTTGCACTTGATAAGGGATTGATTTCTTCCATAGATGATAAGGTAAACAACTATATGCCTCCCATCCAACCTTATACTACTTTGATGAATGCTAATCAAAGTCCAATTGCAATCAAAGATTTTATTCATCCTTTTGCTTCCCCACATAATAAAAAAATTAGTTGGGATCATTTACTTCGACAAACTAGTGATTGGGAAGGAGAATTGTGGGGCAAACCGGATTGGGCAGATCGACCAACAGCGAATTCAGGGGAATGGTTAACAAGAAAAAGAAATGAGCCCGGCACTAGTTATAAATATAATGATACCCGCGTTAATGCATTAGCACTTGCCATGACAGCGGTATGGCATAAACCACTTCCTGAAGTACTTAGAGAAAATATCATGCAACCTATTGGCGCAAGTAATACTTGGTCATGGGCTGGGTATCAAACTTCCTGGATAGTGTTAGATGGAAAGCCAGTTCAGTCGGTGAGTGGTGGTGGCCACTTTGGTGGTGGCATGTTTATCAACGCCTACGATATGGCCAGATTTGGTTTATTGACCTTACATAAAGGAAATTGGCAAGGGAAACAGTTATTGTCTAGCAACTGGTTTAAAAAAGCGACCACCCCCACATCGGTGAATCCAGAATATGGGTTCATGAATTATTTTTTAAACACAAATAAAAAATTATATCCATCAGCCCCTGCTTCTGCTTATGCGCATTTGGGTAATGGAACGAATATTATTTATGTGGACGAAGTGAATGATTTAGTGGTGGTAGTAAGATGGATTGAGGATGATTCGATTGATGAGTTTTTAAAAAAATTATTAGCTGCCTTACCTGCAAAAAAATAAGTTACCTTTAAACATATACAATGAGCTTACCTATTCTTTTTGGCATCATCGCACTCGTCATCATTATTATTAGACGCAATCGAAACAGAGATTAGGCGTTTATTTTTTTGAAAGCAGTGCTGAAAATTGTGCTGGCATATTAGTCGTTATAAATTCAACGCCCTGTGCTATTAATTTATGTAGGTCTTCTACTTGATTTACGGTCCAACTTCCAATTAATAAATTATTTTGTTTTGCGGCAGCACTTATTTTCGGGTCACTAATAAAATTACTGAAATGGTAGTTGATGCCATTAAATTTTTCGTTTACAATTTCACTAATACTTTTATTATTTTCAAGATAAAGTACAATCGCATTGGGTTGTATTTTTTTGATTGTTTTAACTACCTCAAATCCAAAACTGATATAAATTATTTTTTCTGATATGCCTAATTTTTCAGCAAGTGCAAGGGTCTCCATCGTTGTTTTTTGTGAAATATCGGCACCTGTTAATGCTTCTTTGATTTCGCAAATTAATAAGGTAGGCGGGTTGTTGCGCGTTCCAGTAGTAAAATAATTTTCAAGCGTGGGCAAATTTTCGCCATTACTTAATTTATTTTTATTTAAATCAGCGTAATTGCGAAGTTCGATCGTATCGCCAAAATATACAGGGTCATGATTCACTATTAATATACCATCCTTGGTGCGACGAACGTCAAACTCACTACCATAACATTTTAGTTCAATTGCTTTTTGCAAGGCGGCAATAGAATTCTCAGGCAATGCAAATTCTTTCCACGCACCTCGATGCGCAATGATTTGAGTTTGTTTTTGCGACATAGCGGGTTGTATTGAAATTAAACAAATAGCGATGATATAAAGTGACTTCATAAAAATGATTTAAAGTAGATGATAATTAAATTGCTTCGAACTCGCCCTTGTCCTTATTTTTCTGCACTTTATTTGCCTCAAAGACTTTCCCATTCATTGCAATATAAACACCCTTTGGAAGTACTTGTACAAAAGCTAATGCGCTGCCAAGATTAAATAATCCATCAGAGCTGCCAAATTTATACGGGATCATAGCACCCGTTAATACTATCGTTTTATTATTGCAGTGTTCCGCAAGGTAGCTTGCAGTTAAAGTCATGGTATCCGTTCCATGGGTAATAAAAATTTTATCCGCATCTGTTTTCTTGCATGCTTCAGCAATTTGATGTCGATCCTCATCTGTAAATTCTAAACTGTCTTTCATCATCAAGGTGGTGATGGCTAAGTCAAGTTTACTTCGGCCTAATTGCAGCATTTCATGCAAATGTGTTTCTTTGAAATATAAGCTACCATTGAGCTCATTATATTCTTTGTCAAAAGTGCCACCTGTTATGAAAACTTGAATATGCATTACGCTATTAATTATTTTTGATGAAAACTATTCCCAATAAAAGATAAAGCATCAATAACGCCTGTACGCCAGTAGGTCCAACTATGTCCGCCATCACGGACTCTGAATTCATGGGGTACTTTTTTATTGGTCAATGCAATATGTAAATTTGCATTTCCAACCGATAAATAGTCATCATCACCACAATCAATCCAATATTTAACGGAGGATAATTCTTCAACGGTTTTGGTTTCAATAATTTTAAGCGGACTATTTTGAAGCCAGGCCGCATTAATACGATCTGTACCTTTAATATTTTTTTTATCTGCTGTTGCAAATAATGAATTATAAATATTGTCTGAAGCAGTACTAATATCACTATCGTTCCAAACCACCGCACTTAATGGAGCTGCAGCTGCGAAAAGTTTAGGATATTTCAATCCATATATTAAAGCGCCATATCCTCCCATTGATAATCCTGCAATACCTCTAAATCTTTTTTCTGACTTGACTTTATAGGTTTTTTCAATATGTGGAATTAATTCTTTTATAAAAAAATCCTCGTAGGACAATGAACCATCTGCCGCGTTGATATAAAAACTTTTAAAGCCATCAGGAGTTACAATAATCATTGGCGGGATAGTTCCATCTATAATTGCTTTATCAGCGAGCCTATTGATTTCGCCAAACTGAATCCAACCATCATCCGCATCGCCATAACCATGTAATAAATAGGTCACAGGGTAGGAGCGCTCGCTTACATTATAGTCAGAGGGTAGATATATAGAGTAATGTACATCGCGATTCAATATTTTACTTGCAATGACTTGTTTTTCCTTAACAATCCCTTGTCCAAATAAAAGCAATACAATAAATACGTTTAAAATGAGTAGGAGAAATTTTTTCATAAAATAGTTTTCTATTGATTAGTTCATCAAAGCATAGTAAAGAAAGTAACCACTTCAATACAAATAAATGTAAGCTATAAGTTTGGCTTCATCCACATATCCTGACGGTCCATTTTGATATTATCCGAGACTGCTTTATTTTGAAATAAAGTTGCCCTCGTTTGGGGTGTATTTCCGCTTGCACTAAAAGGTTGAAATGCAACAGGGCTGATGAACAATAAGGCCTTATTTAATACAGTTTCATAAGGGTCACCGAGTTGCTTAAATGGTAGTACATTATCTGTAATGGCAATATTGGGTAAGAATCCATCCTTGGAACCGTAATTGGATTCGTCTTTTGCATTTGCAATTTTAAAGGTAATCGGCTGTAAGCCATAATTCCATCTATTCTTGCTATCTGTTAATGTAAACGAGCCAACATTTTTTCCATAAGTGTGCTCTCCCACCAATATGACATCCATAAAGGGCTTTAAATTATTGATCACTAATTCACTAGCCGATGCGGAGCTGTTGGATATTAAGAAGAATACTCTATTTAATGTACCTAAGTTATTATTTTCTGATTTAAAGTTGGTATTAAATGCACTACTTCCACTTGACTTATTTAATTCCTCGGTGTATTTAGCATTGTACACTTTTTTATTCATGACCGTTCCTACTCTAGCTGTTAAATCTTTTACAATTAAATTGGTCATTAAGTCAGAGGAGCTCACATATCCACCACCATTATATCTTAAATCAATGACTAGTTCATTCACGCCACCGGTTTTAAATCTTCCAAAAACATTTCTTAGGCTATCATCAAAGCTGGATAAAAATTGTATGTATGCAATATAGCCCACTTTTTTACCACCCCATTTAATAATGGTATCTTTTAAAATTGGATTTGTTTGCAATTCAACTTTTGTCAATGACGCATTTACCCCTGTACTTGTAAATACGCCAGCAGCATAGGATCCAAGTCCTAACTTTAAAGTTTCATTTTGTAATATAGTAGCATAGTTAGTTGGTGTAATCGTTTTATCGTCCACCTTTAAAATAATATCACCTCTTTTTAATCCTGCTTTTTCCGCAGGGCTACCTTTTAAAACATAGGCAATAACAAAAGCAATATTGGCTTGTGTATTATCGGTATAAAAAATAGAATATTTAATACCTAGTACCGTATTAATTCCATTTAATTGATTTGTTAAATTAGTTGCACTACTATCAATCCATGAAAATCGATCTGAATTTCCATAGTCATATAAAATACTATAAAAATATTTCATAGGATTATCTTTCAAATTCGTTGCTGAAATTTTGGGCATATTTGTATTCCATAAATAATAATAACTCATGCTATTGTAAATCCAGGTATTCACATCTTCAGAGGCAGCGCCAGAATTACTGACAGGTACGTCTTTTTTACAAGCTATAAGCAGAAAAACAAAGACAAATGGGACTAACATTTTTTTCATAATCAAACACTTTAACAGAAGTAAATTTAAATAAATTAAGGACACAAATGTTATCCTTTTTGTTTTCCTATTTGAGGCAGCACATTTTAACTTAATTTTGTATTAATTTACCCAGCAATATGCCAAATCCAAGGAGCTCCTCCCAATTATTACTCATCCTATTGTCGCTTACGATGGTTTTATTCTATTCAAATGTAAAAGGCCAAAAATCCACTACACCTACTTATATTGAATCTATCAATGAATGGCATAAGCTCAGGGAGGCTTTTTTAAAATCACCCAAGGGTTGGTTGAATTTAGAAGGGTTGTTTTGGTTGCATAAAGGGGTGAATAGCTTTGGTGCCGGCAAGAATAATGATTGTGTTTATGAAAACCCCAATCCTTCTGAGGTGTTTTTTCCCGATCATTTGGGGAATTTTATTTTTCAAGGGGATAGTGTCATATGGGAGAACCTTGATAAATATATGGGTATGGTAAATAATCAAAGCATGCCCTTAAACTCAAAGGTTTGTGTTTTTAATACGAACGGCCTTAGTTCAGAAATGAGCTGGATAATGCCAGGCGCCTCATTTTCATGGACCATTATTAAAAGGGAAGATAAAATTGGGGTACGATTTCGGAATTTAAAATCGGACCATGTTTTAACTTTTAAGGGCATTACCCATTTCCCAATCAATGAAAAACTCAAAATTAAAGCCTTACTACAACCGCCTATAGAATCGTATTTGATGATATCAAATGTTTTGGGTCAACAAGTGGCATCTAAAAATGCAGGGAAGCTTCAATTTACATATCAAGGCAAAGCCTATAGCTTGGATGTAATTGACGAAGGAGAGGAGCAACTTTTTATCACTTTTGGGGATGCTACTTCGGGTGTAACCACTTATGATGCAGGCCGTTTTGTATATATCGATAAGCCAGATGCTAAAGGAAATACTTTTATTGATTTTAATCAAGCCTTTAATCCGCCTTGTGCATTTACCAAATTTGCGACCTGCCCGTTGCCACCCCCACAAAATCTCCTGCCTTTCGCAATTAACGCAGGCGAAAAAAATTATGGACATCACTAATCAGTCCATTAACTTTGAAATAATATGAATAGTCCAATCCCATTTACCAACTATAAAATTGCGATCATCGGCTTGGGCTATGTAGGCCTGCCTTTAGCAGTGGCTTTTGGCGAAAGGTATCAAGTGGTTGGATTTGATATTCATTCAGAACGTATTGCCAATTTGAAGAATGGCGTGGATACAACATTACAATGTACCTCCCAGGAAATAGCCAATGCCCATCAGCTCGTTTTTACCCATGACTTAACGCAAATTAAGGATTGTACTATTTTTATTATCACGGTTCCCACACCCGTTACAAAAGACAAACAACCCGACTTAAATTTATTATTGACTGCTTCAAAAATGGTTGCAGGGGTAATCAAAAAAGGAGATATCATTATTTATGAAAGCACCGTGTATCCTGGTTGTACCGAAGAGGATTGCGTTCCTATTTTGGAAGCATTTAGCGGGCTAAAATATAATCAAGAATTTTATTGTGGCTACTCCCCCGAGCGGATTAATCCAGGCGATAAAATTCACACCCTTACAAAAATTATAAAAGTGACTTCTGGTTCAACACCTGAAGTGGCAAGCATCGTTGACAATTTATACGCAAGTATTATTACTGCAGGCACCCATAAAGCTTCAAGTATGAAAGTGGCGGAAGCTTCAAAGTCCATTGAAAACGCACAAAGAGATATTAATATATCATTTGTAAATGAATTGGCATTGATCTTTGATAAAATGGATATTGATACGAATGAAGTGCTTGCAGCTGCTGCGACCAAATGGAATTTTTTACCATTTAAGCCAGGCTTGGTAGGCGGGCATTGTATTGGTGTTGATCCATATTACTTAGCACATAAAGCAAGCAGCTTGGGCTATCACCCGCAAGTGATACTATCGGGTAGGCATGTGAATGACCAGATGAGTGCGTTTGTTACTGAAAAAGTAATCAAGTTATTAATTAATAATAATTTTAAAGTGCAAGGTGCTAAAGTTTTATTACTAGGTGTGACTTTTAAAGAAAATTGTCCCGACATTCGAAATTCTCAAGCGTTTGAAATATATACAGCACTAAAAAATAAGGGTGTAGCCGTTTTTGCATTTGATCCATTTGCAAACGCACAAGAAGTATTTGACGCCCATCAAATTAATTTAGTCACTTCACTTGAAACCTATGATGCTATTGTATTAACAGTAGCACACGACTTTTTTAAGTCATTGAACTATGCAAGTTTAAAATCATCCCCTAATTCGGTGATTTATGATACGAAAGCAATACTTGATAAAAGTATCGTCACCGCGCGTTTATAAAAATTTATTGCGGGTGATAAACGCTTTCGGCATTTTTCAGTACTTCATTTTTATCCAAGGTCATCTTTTTTAATTGTTGCGCTTGGTATAATGGGCGTTGATCAGCAAAATGTTTATTTCCTTTAACGGAACTTGCGCCAAAAGTATTCACTGTTTCAATTAGGGGTAGTCCGCCATTTTTAGGAAACTTGACAAATCCTATATACGCATCACCACTCACCATTTTACGTTTACCTTCTGTGCCATAAGCTTGTCCTTGCACGGCAGCTAATACATCGGGCATACCTCCTTGCGGCCATTCTTCATCACCACGCACTAATTTTTGCATGTCACCTAAAGTAACATCTAATCGATTAAAATTTTTCATTAAATAATCATGCGCATACTGAAAAGTAGCCACCGCTTCTTCCATACTTAATTTGTCACTTTTAGCTTCATCACTATTTTTACGACCACCCATTAATTTAGGGATGGAATAATAAGCCAAATTATAAATTAATGCACCGTTACTTCCAGCTACCGCATTATGGTCCCATTTTTTTAAACTCGTAATCAATGGGGCTAATTGTGGGTGCTTTGATTCATCTACCATAAATAGAGTATCCGAGGTATATCCATACGGATATAAAATTGGATTGGGCAATTGACGATCAAATTTGATTCTCTTTAAATCGGCATAACTAATTTTATCAAGTTGATCAATTAAATCCTTAGCGCGTCGGCTTCTGTTATTATGTGTAAGTTCATAACCATCGTTCACATCAAACTTGGCGCGGTTTAAGTTTTCATTTTCGGCGGTTGCTAAAAATGGTGAATGATTGGTATTGAATAAGTAACCACTTGTAGGATTTAAATATTGTGGTAATTCATTCAGGGGTTTAAATTTGGTCCAAAGGGTTGCCATGGTATTTCCTGGAACTGTCGCATTCCAATGATAACTGGTATCGGGATTACGGTAAGGCATCTTGCTATTTGAAATATAAAATATAGTATCGTTTTTATCCGCATACACAATATTAAACATGGCCAAATGATTTTGATTTAAAGCAGCTTTGAACTGTGTATAGTTTTGTGCTTTATTCATTGCATACCATTGTTGTAATGCGCCTGCATCCATTAATGAAGGCAATCGCATTGAAAAATATTGTCCTGATGGTGTTGCAGCAGTAGGGCCATATATCGATGTATAAGCTGCTTTAAAGATAGGAATTGGCACTCCTTTGATACTTAATTTTATTCTTCTCTTTTCTAATTTCAGCCAGTTGCCATCTACTTTATATTTTCCCGGATGTTGCTTATCTGTTTGCAATTGATACATGTCAATTTTATCTTGCATATTCACCGTGTGCGCCCATGCAATGTTTGGCGTAGCGCCATGAAAGATTAATGGGGCACCTGGGAATAAACCACCTACGATATTCCAACCTGTTTCACTTTGTAAATGAGCTTCATAAAAAGCGGTAGCGCCTTCAATGGGTTGGTGCGCATTGATCACCAACATATTTTCACCCGATGCTGATTTGCTTGCATTGACTGCGAATGCATTACTGCCTTCCCCTGTAAAAATGGGTAGCGCCGGAACGGAACCATTTAAAATTTTTGGTAAGGCTTTATCAACGCCACAAAATACGGCTACTGAAAAAACACCTGCAGATAAATAATCCTCTACGGTAACTGGAAAAACATGTTTGTTGAGCAATTCTGAAGGATGCGCTTTTGCATATGCGTGTAATCCTGCCAAATAGCCTTTGATTAAATCGATGAATGCCGGATCCATTTGACCTATTTGGGCCTTAACAGTTGCTTTTGTATTTAGCAATCCTACTACATAATCAACGGAAGCCCCTTTTTTACCAAGATGAGTAGCTAATTTTCCCTTACCAGTTAAGATCAATGTTTGAATGGTATTAAAATCATCTTCCGCATGTGCCCAAGCTAAGCCATAAGCTACTTCAGGATCGGTAGGCGCAAAAATATGAGGCACACCAAAACTATCTCTAGCAATGGTTATTTTATCTATTCTTAAGATGGGGGCGACAGTTTTTTGTGCATGGGTTGATTGCATCAGCAATAATGACAAGGAAAGCAGGAGGAGTTTCATATTTATAGAATATATTTTGAATAATTATTTTTCCGATTTGTGAAAAAACGCTTTTAATTTAAAATGAATGATGTAATTTATAAAAACTATCTAAATTCGTGTAACTTATTACATGATTTAAACTTATAACAATGATTGAGTCCCAAAGGTTCGGCTCTAAAAAAGCCCTGGTTGATATTGATGAAACGATCTGCTTTTATAGTGACAAGCGTGTATATGAATTAGCGGAGCCTAATTTCGAGAATATTGCAAAAATTAATCAACTGTTTGCGCAGGGTTGGCATATAACTTATTGGACTGGACGGGGGGAAAGTTCAAAGCGGGATTTACGCGCGCTAACGCTTGGGCAACTCAATCAATGGGGTTGTCAATTTAATGAATTAATTACAGGCTATTGCCCCAATGGTGGACCCACCAAGCCTAATTTTGATTTGGTCATTGATGATAAAGCAAAAAGAATCGAAGAATTATAAGGAGGCATTCATCGCAATCTGTTTGTTCTTTTTTGCAAATGGAAGATAAAATACCCAAAAGTGTAAAACAGCAACTGCTTCTAAAACGATTATATAATAAGGCCATTCGCCAATTAAAAACGGGTTTTCCACTTCCGGTTTTGCAGATAGGTACATATAATTTGCGCCTACTAAATAGTTTACTATACCAACACCAATGGCTACTAATTGCGTGTAACCAAACATCCAAATCCAAGATTTTGGACGCGGCCTAAAATTTAAATGTAAAATCATAAAGGCGATGACTAACAACATACCTGCATGGTTAATAAAGTAGGCGTAAAAGTTATAGCCATCCATCCCTACGGTGAATTCCGGAGTTAGCAAAGCGTGAATCCCGCCTGCCAATCCCCAATAGTAAACGCATTCGGCTACCCATTGCTTGTAATTTATTAATAGTGCGATACATAAAAAATAACTAATACTACATAAGTGTACCGGCAGGTTTTGCTGTAAGTTCCAATAACCTTGTTGATAGACATAATAATTTTCAACAATAAAATTGATTGAAAAAAATAAAGCAATAAAAATGGCGTAGGTTTTTGGATTCACTTTTTTGAAATGAAAGGGTACGCGAACCACAATAGTGATGATTAAAATAATGATGACCATACATTCCCACCAAAAAGGAGTGAATGGTTCCATAATTGCAGGCGGATGATATTTACCAAGGGTGATCATTCACCTTAAATTACATTATTTTTCACAAACACTAAAACTTTTGTACTTTAGTAAAGCATTTATAAAAAAAGCCCTGAATTCATTGATTAAATTCAGGGCTTTAGGGATGGGTTAAAATAGTAACCCATGTATAAATTTCTTATAACGCTCTTATCCAAATATTTCGATAACTAATCGGATTACCATCATCACCATGGTCCTGGAATAATAACGGAAGTTTAGGATCATGCTTTTTATACACTGGTAATGTTGCATAATCCGTAGGCCCCAAAATAGCAACATTGTTTTGAACAAGCACCCCATTATGTATTACAGTTAGACGACCTGGTGCTTCCATGTCACCATTTTCTTTAAAGATGGGTGCTGTAAAAATGATATCATAGGTTTGCCACTCACCTGGCTTACGACTTGCATTTACTAATGGTGCATATTGCTTATAAACTGCAGCAGCTTGACCATTAGAATAGGTGACATTATCATAGGAGTCCAAAACTTGCACCTCATACTTACCCATAAAATACACACCACTATTTCCTCTTGCTTGACCACTATTTTTTACTTCTGCTGGTGTTCTAAATTCTACATGTAATTGACAGTTGCCAAATGCCTCTTTGGTAATTAAATCACCGGCTCCTTTAATATCAGTAATCGTTCCTTCTGGATCCAATCGCCATTTGGCTGGACTACCATCTTTTCTTTGAAAAGCGGATAAATCTTTGCCATTAAATAAAAGAATCGCATCCGATGGAGCATCTGCGTTGGTATTTCCTGCTGTAATAATAGGAACAGGTACCCATGACTCTAATTTTTCAGGTGTGATACCGCCATTATTTTTTTTTGGTGGATTTTGCGCATTTGCACTGAAACAAAAAATACAAAAGGCAAATAAGCCGAAACTAACTTTTTTCATATAGCATCTGATTGTTTGATATCCCAATTTAAGGAAAAGGTTTAACTATTACTTTGAAAATTGTACATTCCCTTTAATCAAGCCTCTGCAAGTACTTGCGCCACAATTACAATGAAAGGGTTCCATGGTGTGGTCTAAGAATTGTGCATAATCTAAAGTAAGCTCTTCCCCTTTTTTAACCTCCTTATTCGTAATAACATTTAACCCAACATAGGAACAATTGGCTTCGCAATGATGATTTTGTGGCGACCATGCTTCTGGTTGTAGGTCCCATAAAATATATACTTCCTTTCCAATGGGGTAAGCGTAACGTCTAAAATTTAATTTTTCTCGTTCATCCCAATTTTCATCCACATATTTTTTGGTAACAATGCGTTGTGCTTTTTCCTCCCCTTTAAATAACATTGTGTTTTTTGGAAGATCATATTTCGCGTACATACCGTATCCTGAAATTGCATTTCCTTTGATGACAAATAATTTTTCCTTTTTTTGAAAACGCGCTAAGCCCTCAATAATAATGCGTTCTAAAAATCCTCTTTGGCCAGTACCATCATGCATTAATATATAGTCAGCGGAACCTTCAAGCCCTTCTGCATAAAAAACAGAACATGTAAAATTGATTTCTAAGAAATAGATTTCCCCTTTTGCATCCATTCTAAAATCCATACGCGCATAGCCCACCCCATTAAAGGACATAAAAACTTGCTCGCCGATACTTTGTAATTTTTTTGCTAATGCAGGATCCTTTACAGGAATATTTGCATTAGGGTGTAATTCAGAAGTTTTTAATGCATAAGTTTTAAATGTAAATCCTTCCGGAAAAATGTATTCAACTGGCGTGAAGCTCGTACAAGTTTTTCCATCAGGATTACCGCAAACGAGTACGGTAAATTCGCGACCATCAATATACTCTTCTACCAAAGCGGAGCCAAATTCATTTAATATATTTTTAACCTTTACTGTTAAGTCTGCTACATTATTTGCTTTAGAGGCATTGTCCACACCTAAGCTATCACCGGCTTTCGCTGGTTTTACAAAAAGTGGAAAATTTAAATTACCTGGAAGCGATGAAAGGTCGGCTTCGGATTCAACTAAAATATGTGCAGGCGTTTTTACATCCTCACAAAAAGCCAAATATTTCATGATGGTTTTAGACGGGTCGTATAAATTTACCGAAGGTCCCGTGTATGGAAGTTCCAATAAATCCATACTCATGATCACATCAATCGAGGGCACTTTCCATTCCAAGTAACCCTCACACAAATTAATATATATATCGTAATTATTTTCCTTGAGTTGTTTGAGTTGCTGGTAAGTGGTCAATTTATTTAAAAAAACGTGATCAATTTTTGCTTCAGGTAGGATGGCCGACAAATCCCTTTTGGGATCATAGTTTTGATAATCAACACCCGAGGTACTATAGTCGGGTTGCAATACACAAATTTTTAAATTTTTGAAACTATCTGGGTTATTTAAAATAGGGAGGGGGCGCATAAATTTATTTTTTTCGTCTAGCAAACGCGTCATTAATAATATGTATTATTAATTCAGTAAAGCTTTGATTTGCGAATCTTAAAATTGCGCCAATGGAAGTGTAATTTTCGTCCTCACTAATTCCACATTGTGCATTTACTTCTAAAACATACGGCTGTCCTGTGTTTGCATCCACACGAACATCTACTCTTGTATAACCCTTTCCATTCACTGCCACATAGGCATCCCATGATACTTGTTGAATGGCTAATTTTATGTCCTCAGGGCTAGATTGGTATTGATAAAAATTTTCATCTTCGGGCATCGGTGTTTCCTCTTCATAAATTTCCCACAAACGATCAAAGGATAATATTTTTTCTTTTTCAGGAAGTGAAGCATGAAATACTCTTTCCACGGGTGGATATATTTTTGCATATTCGGGCTGATGATGTGAACCCACAATCATTACAGTATATTCAGGCCCTTGTATAAAAGATTCTGCTACTATTCCATCGGTGGATAAATTCCAACCACGATATCCTTCAAACATTTTATCCAATTGCAATTGTAAATCCGTTGGATTGTCAACGACATTTTTAATTCCCAATCCTAAGCTACCACCTGATACCGCCGGTTTTACGATTAAGGGGCTTCCTAAATTATTAATTAGATCAATCGGCTTTACGGGTTCATTTATTTTTATTGCTTCCCACTTTGGTGTTGGCACGCCTGCATGATCAAATGCCTTCTTCATTGGAATTTTAGAAGTAGTGATATCATAAAAATAATCGTCCGCGCCAGTATACACTAATTGTTTTTCTTCTAATGCTTTAATAACGGATAAACCTGGGGCACCATTAATTTCATCCCCATCACATAAATTAAATACCACTGGAAAAAATACCCCCTTTTGACGCTCGTTAGCAATTTCTTGAACAATGGTATTATAAGTATCTAAAGTAACGGGTTGCCATTTCCAGGGTAAATCAAGTTCGGTAAATACACGCGTGTATTCATCAATACTTTGACTAAAGTCATAGTAGTATGATAAATTAGGATCTGGGTTATCTAAAGCCGGAGCAAGTACCCAAACTTTCAAATGTCCCACTGGAACAAAAGGATAAAATAGGTTACGCAAGGATGGTTATAATAGTGAGGTGGTTAGTAATTATCAATGAAGTTATAAAATATATAATACTGACAAATTAATAAGGGTATTAATTTAAGCGCTTATACATCCTATGTTTTTTAGAATTGATAACCCGGGTATAGAAAACACTTTATTAGGGGCAATTATCATCCATTTTATTGCCTTTGATACGGAAACATAGGTTTGTTTATCAATGAATTAGGCTGTTTCAGTTGCTTTACGCTATTGTCAACAATTAAATCATTTTATGCAAAGTCAAGTTATTATTTGCGACCAACAAACCCTATATGCATTGGGATGCGGCGCACTCTTAAACGAACACCCCCAATTTAATGGCTATTGTATAGTTCGTAACCTACAGATGTTAAATGAAATCATGTCTGAAGATCATCCCAATTACGATTTTCCAAAGGTACTTGTGCTAGATAGTGGCATGTTAAACTTTACCAACCCATTAACGTATAAAACAATCCATCTTATTAAAAAAAGCGTCCCCATTATGGTGTTATTTAATGACGAAGACGAAGTGCATTTGTATAACTTAATTGATAATGGTTTTTCGGTGATTGTGTCCAGGCATATTTCTGAAACAGAATGGGTCAAAGCATTATTGATGGCACAACAGGACAAGGTATATTTTTGCGCAACCATTGCAGACAAAGTTTTTGCTTTAATAAACCAGATGGAAAAAATAAAGCAAATTGAACTCATGCAGCAATTAACCATTTATGATAAATATATATTAGTCAGAATTTGTCAAGAAGCGTCTAGTAAGGAAATTGCTAACGAAGTGGGTCATAGCAAACGTACCATTGAAGGACACCGAACAAAATTAATGCAGCAATTTGATGTTAAAAATTTAGCAGGCCTTGTTAAAATAGCTTTTTTAACAAAACTGTATGATCACTATTTAATGAATCCCGGTTTATATGATGTTACCTTATGTGCTAAAACATCCGCTTTATAAAAATGAATGGTTTTAAATTGACCATCAATAAATCCTTGGGCTTGGTCTGTAAAATGATTCGAGTTTGAAAATCTACTTTGACCACCCGTGATGATTGTTTTTGCAACAAGCGTTTTACCAAAAGAAACAGCAGCAACAAAGCTATTTCCATTATAGCCGTATCTTTTTATTGTGCCATCATATCGCTTACTATCAAAGGATGGGAGCGATCCCCATTTGGATGAAGCTTGAGACACTGCCCAGCTTGGGGCCTGATCATCCATCATTTTTCCAGGGTTGGTGCGTTGGTAGCGATTAATTTCGCCCCAAGGCATTTCCCATGTTCCATACATTTTTTCAAGTTGTTCCAATGTGGTTATTAATAATTCCTTCTTTTTTTGTGTGCTTACCTCTTTCACCATACGCTCATATTTTTTTATGATTTGAGTGCCTTCTTCTTCGGTGGTTGCAGCGGGGATTTCCAAATTCCATTTAGTAGCCCACTCAATAGCGATGGTTGTAGCAATGGAATTCATATCTGCTTTATGATCCCAGTTGTTTAAATAGTTAACCGCTTTGGAAAGCGAAGGAGTAAGCGTATCTTTTTTCATCTCCGCTAAAAAAGATGGCAGCAAAATATCAAAGGCTGATAAATGTTTGTTGTATCCAAGTTGTATTAATTCATCTATATCAATTTTTTCTATTTGCTCTAATAATTTTACCGCAGTTATACCACGACCATTTTCACCATCTGGCGCCATATATGAGGGGTAGTTACTTGCTTTTGGACTAGCTATCCCTGCCATAGTAAAAGGAGTGGCATTGCAATTTTGCAACCACCCATTTGTAGGATTTATGCCCTGAATAATTTCGTTTAATGGATGTACGCCCATCCAGTCGGTATTTTTAATACTACCGTCTACGGGCAAACTATAATTATATTGCAGACTTCTTTTTGGGATAAAGTTTCCATGCCAATAAGCAATATTTCCATCTGCATCCGCATATACGGTATTGTTGCTGTTGTTGGATAATAAGGATAATGCAGTTTGATATTCTTTTAAATTGCTTGCTTTTGTTCTAGTCCAACATTCAATCAACGCATTTAAAGAACGATTATTTTCCTTTAAGCTTAACCATTTATCTTGTCGACTTCCCATAATGGGTCCATGCCCTGATGCATAGGTTGTAAAATTTTTGGTTCGCCTTTCCCCATTTTCAAGATAACTAACTGGGATTTGTTTTTTTTGTAGCGGAATCGTTTTTTTATCCAATTCATAAAACCATGCCTCATTTTTTTTTGATACTTTTTCTTCAAAAACGTCTGCCACATCAGCATAACCAGTAGTATGCATCCATCCACAATGGGCATTGAAGCCCTGATAAATAAACATTTGCCCCCAAGTAACTGCACCGTATACGTTTAATCCTTGTTCACTTGACATGTGCATTTCGGATCTGAAATAAAATGGAACATGCGGATTGATATACAATAAGGCGGTCCCATTTTTGCTATGCATGGGAGCAATAGCGAATCCATTGGATCCCTTTAAAGTTTTTTCCTCCATATCATAAGGGGAGAGGTCGTTTTCATCGAGTTGCGATGTTGTAATATCTGCTGAAATACCAACTACATTTTTATTAACACCATAAAACTGTTTTACATCCTTTACTTTAATTCCACCCGTTCGAGTTGGTGAAACACTTCCATCTGTCCACATTAAATGATACCAGGGTTTGAAGTAATTAATTACTTTTGGTTTGACTTTAGGGTGTTTGTATAAATAATAATTTAATCCGTCGGCATGTGCAATAAGAAGTGCTTTAAACCAGGCAGGAGCGTTATTAAAATCTTTAATAGCATCGCTGCTGTCTTGAATAAGTCGCATCATTAAGTCATCATAAATTGCATTAGCTCCTTTTATTTCAGCGGTTCTGCCTAACATTTCTAAATAATTCAGTTCAATTTGCTCAAAATTTTCCTCGCATTGCGCATACATTAAACCAAATACAGCATCGGCATCTGTTTTACCGTAAATGTGTGGGATTCCCCATTCGTCTCTAATAATAGTTATTTGATTTGCCTGTTTTTCCCATCTCGCTTTTTCAAGGGCGGTAAATTTCTGGGCATTAGAAATGCTTGGTTGAATAGCGTTGCACATCATAGCCAATATAAAAATTAGATAAAGTTTTTTCATATTTTTTTAGTCTCCTAATTTTTAATAAAATTGGCCCCTTTTAACTAAATAGTAAAGTAATTAAAATACTAGCGCATTAAATACCCCAAGATTTTATTCTTTCTAAATCTATTTTAGCAGATTCAAGTGGCGTTTTATCTTGATAAGATTCCTGCTCCACAATATAATGATGTGCACCACCAATTTTTTTAGCAAGCAATGCGATTGCCTTAGGATTCACAACGCCATCACCGAGTATAGTGCTCTCATAACCATCACCCATCTCACCTTTCGCAACTTTTATTTCATCTTTAACATGCAAAGATGGGAAACGGCCAGGGTACTTATTTATCCAATCATCTCCTCTTGCACCTGCACCATACATATTACCAAAGTCAAGTTGTTGTATTACTAAAGAAGGATCGGTATGTTTTAAAATTAAATCATAAATTAATGCTCCATTTACTTTTTCTTTAAATTCAAAATCATGATTATGGTAACCAAATTTCATTCCTTGTTTTTTACATAACTCGCCACACTTATTAAATAATTCTACTTGAAACATGAATGCGTCAAAAGATTTTCTCACCTTAGAATCAATGGAAGGGCTAATCACATAAGTTTGACCAAGTGTAGCTGCATCATCAATCGTATATTTCCAAGCATCCGTAAAATCATTTTTTGCTTTATCAAAATGATTTAAATCCATAACGGTGTGACCACTCGGCATATGTAATCCTAAGGAGTCTAATACTTTTTTAAATTCAGTAGCAGTCCAACCATAAAATTTTCGATTAATATAATTGGCATGTTCCACATGTTCGTATCCCATTTTTGCCAATTCGGTTAAAGTCCCTAATGGATTTTTCCCCATATCTGCACGAACAGAATATAATTGTATACCAATTAAGTTTTTAGTTTTCGCAATGGTGTCATTTTTTGACCATAACACAGTTGGTTTTAAACTTGCGCCTGCTAATAGCAAGGAAGCGGTTTGAATAAATTTTCGTCTTGAGTTTTGCATATACCTATTTTTAGAAATTAAATTTACAATAAAATAAGTACAGTTAAATCATCGTTTATAGAATTCAGGGTGTCTTTTGTCTAGTTATGATTTGCACCATTTAAGTTTTTTAGTGAAGTGGTAAACTTGTTATTGATAGGATCCAAAATAGCGATAACCGCCGTTCATACAAAACCCTACATTTTGGTTAAACTATCCACCAAAATAAGCGTCAAAAGGCGGTTGCGATCTTGACAATATAGCTTTGAATGGTAGTAAAATGGGGTGCAAAAGCCGGATATTAATTTGAAATTACCGCTTATCCAAAAATGAGCTGGTTTATATAAAAACTGGGCCCTTAAAAGCCCTCAAAATCGATAGTTACGAATTGTATCGTATATTTACAGAATGAATAAAATAATCAAAATGAAAGGATTTTTGTTAACGTTGTTTTTAGGGATGAGTTTTTTGGGTATGGCACAAACATTTACTATTGAGGGAACTGTTGTGGATAGTGTAAGTAAGCGAAACTTGGCTTCTGCAACCATTTCAATTGTAAAAGCGAAGGATTCTTCATTAGTGAGCTTCGCAAGAAGTAATGAGCAAGGTTTTTTTTCCGTGAAGTCAGTTCCAGTCGGAAGCTATTTAATATCCATTTCCTATGTTGGCTTTATACAACAATGGATTGCCTTTAAAACTGGCAAAAATGCAAAAATAGATTTAGCGAATATTTATATGCTGGATGCAAGCAGTTTGTCAACAGTGACCGTTACTGCTCGTAGGCCTCCAGTGGTGATTAACGGAGACTCCATTGAGTTTAATGCTGAAAATTTTAAAACAGCTCCCAATGCTGTGGTGGAGGATTTATTAAAAAAGATGCCAGGTATTGAGGTGGATAAATCAGGTGCCATTACAGTGAATGGTAAAACAGTTACCAAGGTATTCGTGAATGGAAAAGAATTTTTTACAGGTGACCCTAAAATGGCTACACGTAATTTACCAGCAGATGCGATTGACAAAATTCAAGTATATGATCGCAAATCAGATCAATCCATGTTTACAGGTATTGATGATGGTAGCGAAGAAACTGCTATTAACTTAAAGGTTAAAAAGGACAGAAACCAATCCAATTTCGGAAAATTAACAGGCGGTGGCGGTGTCCCAGAACGTTTTGATTTAAGAGGAAATTTAAATAGGATCAATAATGATGAGCAGTTCTCTATTATTGGTTCTGGTAATAATATTAATCGCCAGGATTTTTCAGCGCGTGACTTTTCAAGCTTCTCTGGCGGTGGTGGTGGTGGCCGTCCAGGCGGCGGTGGTGGTGGAATCTCCTTTGGAGGCGGTGGAGGTGGTGGCGGTGGTGGTGGCGAAGGCGTTGCTACTACCATTTCAGGTGGTGGTAATTACTCCAATGTATTTAATGATAAAAAAACTGATTTTAATGCGAACCTATCCTTGAGTGATATTGATCGTTTTAATAAAAGTAATTCTTATACACAAAATTTAACGCCAGGAAATTTATTTAACCGATCTGATAATTCAAGTAGTAATTCCAAAAGTAAACAACAAAGTCTTGGAAGTACTATTGACCATAAAGTATCTGAATCCTTTTCCTATAAGTTAACGCCTAGTATTGGTATTTCAAATGGTTCATCAGAAAGCGAGTCAAGTTCTGAAACCTTTTTGCCAAACGGGACAAAAACTAATAGTAATGCAACAACCTCTTCAAATGCAACGGATGCAACTAATTTTAATAACACTTTGTTATTAAAGAAAAAATTTGCTAAAAAAGGACGTACTATTTCATCCACGATTACTAATGGATTTAATACATCAAATTCAAGCGGCCTTCAATATACAACACAAGAATTTTTTAGTGGAGGGCTCAAGGTTAGAGATTCAATTTTAGACCAACGAAATTTACGCAAAGGAAATACGACTACTTATTCGGCGAATGTGATTTATACAGAGCCATTGGGTAAAAGATCCTTATTGGAAATGAATGCTTACTTAAGTCAAAGCATTGGCAGCAGTAGTAGAAAGGTGTATGATAAAACTGCAAACGACAATACTGGAATTTTAAATACCCGACTAACCAATGAGTTTAACAGCGAGTACACTTATTCAGGTGGTGGCATGAACTATCGTACCAATCAACGTAAATTTAACTTTGCTTCCGGATTTGCAGTGCAAAATGCAAAATTGAATGGGGAGAATGTAAGTACAAAAACAAAGTTGAATCAGGACTTTAAGGACATCTTACCTTCCGCCATGTTTCGATATAATTTTTCTCAAACTAAAAATTTGAATATTGATTATCGTACTTCAACTAATCAACCTTCCTTAACCCAATTGCAACCGGTATTGGATCAAAGCAATATCAACAGACAAACTATTGGTAATCCTGATTTAAAGCGAAGCTACCAACACAATGTCAATATCAGGTTCTACTCCTCCAAAGTAATTTCTCAAAAGAATTTCTTTGCTACTGTGAATGCATCTACGACCAATAACTCCATCATCAATTATGATAGTATTTTACCTTCAAGGGTAATCCTTTCTAAACCAGTAAACGTTAATGGTGCTTATCGTGTATTTGGTTCATTGAATTATGGTTTTGGTATGAAGAAGATATTTTCAAGATTTAATTTTGGCTTGAATACAGGGTTGAATAATAATATTTCTTATACCAATGGTTTATTAAATACCATTGTTACAAAGTCATTTGGACCGTCCTTTAGGTATAGTTTTCAAATTGATGAAAAGATCGATATAGATTTATCTGCACGTTATTCTTATAATCAAACCAACAATAAAATTAATTCAGCTTTAAATACTAATTTTTTGACCAAGGTATTTGGTGCGGAGATGGATAATTATTTACCATTTAATTTTTTATTGAATCAATCCTTTAATTATACGATTAACTCAGGTCGTGCGGAAGGTTTCAATACGGCGATACCTATTTGGAATGCAAATTTTTCTAAATTTTTCTTGAAGAATAAGCGCGCTGAATTAAAAGTAAGTGCTTTTGATATCTTGAATAAAAATGCGGGCATTAGCCGTAATGTATCTCAAAATCAAATTGTGGATCAGTATTATAATGTTATTAATCAATACTTTATGGTAAGCTTTATCTATAGTTTACAAAAGTCTGGTTTAGGCGGCAATGGCGGAAGAACTGGGGGAATGACCATTAGAATGTAAAATTAATTATCTTTATAAACACATTAAAAAAAGTATATGCGTAAAATGATTTTATTAATAACGATGGTTGTATTATCGTTGTCAACTCTAATGGCCCAGGTAAAAGATGGTAAGTTAATTTTCGAACGAAAAATTAATATGCACAAAATGATTACGGACCCTGAAATGAGACGAAATATCCCTGAATTTAGATCTGAAAAGTTTGAACTCGTTTTTAATGAGCAAGCAACCATGTTTAAAACCCTTCCAAGTGAGGACGCCCCTGATCCTTTTGCAAATAGTGGTGCACCCGGCAGTGGTGGTTCAAGAGGCATGGGCTTTATGTTTAGAATGCCAGAAACAAACACCTTCACTGATATTGCTTCACAAATGCAATATGAGGCGCGTTCTATATTTGAGAATGATTATTTAATCATTGATACCTTAAAACCCAATAGCTGGAAATTATCGGATGAAACTAAAACAATTGCTAATTATGTTTGTAAAAAAGCAACTACCTCGGTAGCCCCGATGGCATTTACCATGCGTTTTGGTGGTGGTGATCGTCGTGGTGGCGGCGTTGGTGGGAGAAATGGAGGAGATACTACAAAGCAGGCGGATAGGAAACCCAATGAAATTCAATTGGTAGTTTGGTATACGGAGGCTATTCCTTTATCCATTGGGCCTGATACCTACAGTGGTTTACCAGGTGCAATTTTAGAAGTGGATAGCGATAATGGCAGTAATGTAATATCAGCAATTAACTATATTCCTAAATTCTCCCCTAAGGAGTTAAAGCAACCTACCAAAGGAAAAAAATTAAACCGTGCACAATTCCAAACAGAAATGCAAACCATCATGAAGGATATGCAAAGAGGTGGTGGATTTGGTGGCATGAGAATGAGTTCAGGCAATTAGTATAAATAAGATACGCTGTTCAAATAAGTGCAGCAACTAATAAATATAAATAAGAAGCCCAACGGCTTCTTATTTTATAATATGCCATATCCACCCAATAGTAATGGATCTTGGATCACCCAAATAATAGGAGTAGGCACTTGAGCCTTTGACACTAAAATTCTTAGTTGCCATTGTTGAATAATAGGCATTCGTAAGGTTTAATACATTTAACCATAGCTCAGATTTTTTTAAGGCATATCCAAAACGCATATTTAAAACATCAAACCCCCCATAGCTTGTGGTATTGGTTTCATCCATAAAATATTTGGACTGATGTAATTCCTCTATGGAGATCCTCCATTTTGTATTAGGCTTCCAAGTTGCACTTATGTTTGTAAAATTACGTGGCGCTGCGTTCATCTCATTGCCACTCACATCTGTTCCCTTGATCAATGTATTGACGTAGGTATGTTTTGTGTTGGTGCCATTGATTAGTAGTTCCCATTGTGCATTTAATTGATACCTCAATTGATATTCAATACCTATATGCTTCGTTGCCCCTGAATTTTGATTGAGGTTAACACCATCTGTTTGTCGTACCGAAATAATTTCATTTTTTCCATTGAGCTGATAAATAGAAACTTCCGCATATATATATTTGCTTTGATACCAACTTCCTATTTCAAAATTTTTAAATTTTTGGGGTAATAAAAAAGGAACTCTGATGGCATTGTATATTTCAGTAATCTGAGGCGGTACAAACCCTTCGCTATAGTTAACATATACGCCATGATGATTTCGGTTAAAATTGATCCCTAGTTTTGGTGTCCAATTGGTAAAGTGGTTATTGGCTGATGGGGTACCTGTGGGTAGTTGATTATTAAAAAGGTAGGTAAAGTCATCATAACGAATAGAGGCGTTTAAGCGAATATATTTATTAATATCAAAAATGTAATTCGCGTAAATAGCTTTGTTATTCAATTCCGTTTCGTAGGAGGTAATTAAAGAATCCTTCGTTGGAAAACTATATTTAGTGTATTTGCCAATAGCAGTATCCTTAAAAATATCTATATAATCTGCGATTAAATTTTGTGGCGTAAAATCCCAGTAGCCACCAATGAATAATTTACTTTTTAGTGCTTTTAAGTTCCAATGATGTTGTATATCTAACACATATGCGTTAAAATGATTGCTATTAATTTGACCTTTAAATTTCGTAGGATTACTCGTAGATGCAATGGAATAAGTGGGATTTTGGTCCATGGTATTATTACGATACATCAAATTAATAGTAGTACTTGCATTTGCATTCCAATCATATTGTAAATTTTGTCTTAAACGCAAGGCCTTAATTTTTCTAAAAGTGAAACTTTGTTGTGAGCTAAAATTTTGTTGAAAAAATTTAATACTGTCCAATGATCCCGTCATTTGTGTGTAGTAATCAATATAATTAAGGGTTTGATAGCCCTTTAATTTTTTATTGATGACAAATTCTTTTTTAATTGAAAATGCATTTTTATTAAAATCGCTATGTTCTGTAACGCCATTTTTTTGATTTATGAAGGAGCCGTTCATAAACCAACCGCCTTTTTTTGTGGGTATCCCAACCGCAATATCAATTTTATTATAACCCGTATTATTTATTTGGGCAGTTAAGTCAAGTATATTTTTAATAGGTACCGGTTGCGATAAAAAATTCACCACACCACCAATGGCTTCTGCACCATATAAAGCGCTTGCAGGTCCTTTGATTACTTCAATGGAATAAATATTAGCGGTATTAATTTCAATTAGGGAATTACTACTAAATAAACCACTGGTTCTAATAGGCATGCCATCCTCTAAATATAAGTACAACCCTTTTAGTGAAATGGGTTGTCGTATGGACATCATATGTTGTTCCCCCCCAATCGTGGGCATATACACACCGCTCACTTTATTTAAAAGCGCATCTATTCTTTGGGCCTTTGTTTCCTCAATAAGCTTTGGCGATAATATGGAAATGGCAATGGGTGCTTGAGAACGTTTTTCCTTTAATTTATTTGCAGTCACAATCACTGGCGACAAATCACTGTAACTCGAATCCTGTGCGTAGGAATTGTAATGAACAATAAGGAACAAACAAATAAAAAGGCGCAGCTTAAATCGCATGCGCAAATTTAGGACTAATAATATATTTACAGAAGGGGAATTGCCCTAATATTTGGAGCGTAGTACCCAAATATTAGGGCAAAATGTTATTTAATAAAATAACTGACAATGAAATACGTAATGGCAGCTAATACACCGCTTACAGGAATGGTTAATACCCAAGCCCACAATAAGTTTGTAGTGACACCCCATCTTACAGCGCTTAATCTTTTGGTAGCGCCAACGCCGATGATGGATCCGGTGATGGTATGTGTAGTTGAAACAGGAATACCCATTTGTCCAGTAAAGAAAAGCGTAAAGGCACCTGCAGTTTCAGCAGCAACGCCTTCTAAAGGGGTTACTTTCGTAATGCGCGACCCCATAGTTTTAATAATTTTCCACCCACCACTCATTGTGCCCAAGCCTATTGCTAAATAACAAGCTACAGGCACCCAATTAGGTAGTTGACCGAAATCCTGAATACTTCCACTTGCAATTAATGCGGCGCCAATAATACCCATTACCTTTTGCGCATCATTACCACCATGACCAATACTAAATGCAGCGGAACTAAATAGCTGTAATTTTTTAAACATGTATGCAACACTACGGGCTGTGGGTGTTTTTATTTTTTCAACATATATGTAAACCAACATGAATAATATAGAGGATCCAATGATTCCGTAAACGATCATTGTGTTATCTGATTTATCAATTTCACTTGAAAAAGTTTTTTCAATATTGAATTTGGTAATTTTAGCTTTAACCTTATCACTATTTTTTGCTTGAATGGGATAAATACTATTCACTAAAACTAGTGTAGAATCTAAATCTATTGCACCTTCCAAATATAGTTTTAAAGGGGCTTTATAACCTTCGGTGACATCTTTAGCAATTGCATATTCTGCTTTTGCGTCTTTATTTTCTGGCGACTTGGCTTCCAATACTAAAAAGTCATTTGCATTTCTAACTTCATCTTTTAACTTACTAACAGCGACAGCTGCAAGCCATCCATTTGTATGTGCAATTGCAGCAATAGAATCAGCACCTAATTGATCAAAATTTTCAACTGAAGGTTTTATTTGTTCGTAAAAAGCGGTTGCCTTAGATAACTTCTCTTCATTTATTGCTAAGTTGGCCAATAGTGTAGTATCTGATTTGTTGGTCTTAAGTTCTTCGTTAATATTTGATATCTCTTTTTTATACTTATCAATACCGTAAAACTTTTGAACATTTTCGTTCATTTTAGATACCTCAAAATGGTCAAACATTAAAACAGTTGCAAATGTTACTACGGATATAATGGATAAGCGTATCCATACATTCCGCATAATAGTAACTACGGTAATAAAAATGGAAATAATAATGCCAATGATGGGCGCTAAAAATATGAACAATATTGTTTTTATAATAGTATCCGCATCAACAATTTTAGCCCAAGAATAATCAATCCCTTTTATCATGAGTGCGTGTGCAATAGCCGCGCCAGCAAAGCCTCCTATTAGTGTGTGTGAGGAGGAGGAAGGGATACCATACCACCAAGTAAGTAGGTTCCAAAAAATAGCTGCAAGTAACCCTGAAAATATTACGGGCAATGTAATGAAGTCCTTATAAACTGTTTTACTAATTGAATTTGCAACCGCATGGTCTTTGAAAATCCAAAAGGCAACAACATTAAATAAAGCTGCCCATAATACTGCTTGAAATGGGGTCAATACTTTTGTTGAGACGACAGTAGCGATGGAGTTGGCTGCATCATGAAAGCCATTGATGTAGTCAAATATTAATGCTAACGCAATAATTACAATTAATAGGGTCATCTTGAATTAAATTAAGCGTACTTGATAATAATAGATTCGATCACATTTGAAACGTCTTCAATTTTATCAGTTGCAATTTCAAGTACTTGATATATTTCTCTTTTCTTAATTACCTCTTTAAAGTCGTTCTCTTGTTCAAATAATTTTTCGATACTCATGTCGAAAACATCATCTGCTTGATTTTCAATACTATTTACTTTAATCATAGCCTCGGTCATTTCCTTAATATTTTTCATATTACGTAAACCTAATACTACCTTTTTGGTTTCAATCGTACCTTGTAAAACCAACTCTGCTAATTTGTGAATACCCGTATCATTTGGGTTTACTTTGTAAAAATTAATTTTTTTTGCCGATGCATAAATGTAATCTGCAATATCATCTAAGGAAGTAGCTAGATAATGGATGTCTTCTCTATCAAATGGGGTGATAAAATTGCGCCCTAGTTCTGTAAATATATTATGCGTTAAGTCGTCATTGATATGTTCTAAATTTTCAATTTGTGCTAATATACTTGCTCTTTTATCAGCATCAGGTTCATTCACCATCTCCTTTAATTTTACACCCATTTCATAAACATGTTCAGCTACTTCTTCAAATAATTGAAAAAAAACACGGTCTTTTGGGAGGAAAATTTTAAAAATTGAATTCAAATCCATAAAATAGGTTTTATAAGTTGTTTTAAAAGCTGTACAAATTTCCTTGATTGGGATTTGATTACACTGTTCCCAATATTACCAAATTGTTAAGAAAAACTATTCAACTGAAAATCAAATAGTTACAATAGTCATGGACAACAAAATTACACGTAAAGCCCAATTATATTCAGCTAGTGCGGTTTGGAAAAAATTGGGCGGTCTATTGGGTATCTTAATTAAAAAAGGGAGCTGGTTTCCCGGCTCCCTTTACAAAATCCATAGCTTTCCCCCAAAAGCTATACGAATATCAGTTTTCCTAATAATCTTACTTAGATATTATGTTACTTATTGCGTTTCTTTATAGGTTATTTCTTATTTTTGAATGATATTTAAATTTTACATGTAAGTTATTTTCCTATTTTAAAATTGATAATCAATGAGTTGTGTTAGAAATATATTTTTGATCATTTTTCTAAATATTCTAGGCTTTGCTCAAATTAATGCGCAATATTCCGAATTAGACACGGTATATTTTGTCAAAAAATCCCCTTTTTTACAAAAAATTTTATCATTAGACGACTTATATGCCAATATTCATCTATCGCTAGATAATCCTATTATTCCAAATAAGGGGACCGATTTCGAAGAATTTACCCAGGAGATCATTAAGGATGCAAAAAATTTATATGTAAATTTTCAACGGACAGGGTTTATTTATCAACTAGCCGGTCAAAATGATAGTTTATTGCTGTTTAGAAGACTTGATCGAACCATCAACTTAAACTATAATATTGGGTGCTATAATTTTTTACACGAGGCTCAATTATATAGTTATGGAGGTTATGGTTTTTGGAAATCGAATGGGCATCTACGAAAATTTAATGTTTTAGATAAACAATGGGATATTATACCCTTAAATTATGAAATTCCTTCAAATGATTATCGATGGTACTCCAATAAAGAAGCAAAGCTTTTTGTTCCCTTTCAGGATGTGGTAAATGCTGGATTAAAGTCAATTCCAGAAAATCAATTAGAAAGTGAGTGGGAAAGTTACTATTTAGATTTGAAACAGAAAGTTTGGTTCAAATTAGGAATGTTAGATCCGAGTACAAAAAATCTTTTTGCTAAAGACAGGAATCCTAGCGGCTTTATATCAGTTCAAAATGGACTATTACATATTATTGATGATGAAATTTATTATTTTGATTTTATTGAAAATAAAATTTACAAATCAATAAAACCCGACTATAATCAATTTTTTATACGACGAATTGGGATGTTCAATACTTTTGAATACAAAGGAAACATCTATTTTTACTATCCATCAAGTGGCCAATTTGAAACAGTACCATTTAATTTATCCAATTTTGAGTTATTGAAATTCCCCATTTGGAGAAGAAACACTGGTAGTGATAAGTATGTGGCGTTTGTATTATTATTTATTATAATAATATTTTTTATCACACGCTATTTTAAACAAAAAATTCAGCAAAAAATAGTTTTATCACAACTCAAGCATTTAAAAGCAAAGTCGGTAAGTCAAGCCTTTGTGGGCACTGAAATTTCATTAATTGACATGCTGTTGCAAGCCTCATTAGCAAATAATAAAATTGAAATTCACCAGATCAATCATGTATTAGGTATCAAAGACAAAAATGTTGGCTTGCAAAAAAAGGTAAGAAGTGGTGTAATTAATGGCATCAATGATAAATATCAAATTATTACTAATGGTCCAAATCCATTGATTGTTAGCATTAGAAAGGAAGATGACAAACGATTCTTGGAATATTTTATTCTGCCTTCAGAAGTCAGGGAAATCCAAAAAATTATTAATAAAAGTAATAGTAATTAAGACATGACATAGTTCATGATTTTAATTATTTTCCTTGGTTATGTCATAGCATTGTCATTTTTAGTGTAGGCGTATTTACTTTTTCAATTAATTTCGAAACTAATCTCTTTCTATATCGGAACTTTGTGGTCTGATGGAATTAAGATTATTATTATTTTTAATATTTACACCAATTTTTCTTTTTAGTCAAGTTAAATTTGTAAAAGATACAATACAATTACAAGGCGATAGTGTGGTGGTTACTGCAACAAGGTCAGAGCGAAAATTGAGTAATGTAACAGTACCTGTTACTATTATTAGTGCAAAATCAATACAACAAATTGGCGCTTTACGTTTAACTGATATTTTAAAAGAGCAACCTGGACTAACCATGACAAGTGGTTTTGGCGCAGGGGTACAATTACAAGGCCTAAACCCTGACTATACAATTATACTAATCAATGGAGAACCCTTGGTGGGTAGGACTGCAGGTGTATTGGATTTAAACAGAATTGCACTCGGAAACATTAAAAAAATTGAAATTGTAAAAGGACCATCCTCCAGTTTATATGGAAGCGAAGCCATGGCAGGTGTTATTAATATCATCACGGATGCGACCACTAAAACACCCTTACAAACCTCAATTAGATATGGCACCTACAATACCATTGATGCAGGGGTAAACAATACATTAGCATCTAAATCCATTTTTTATCAAGGGTATTATAATTATTATGCTACGGATGGTTATAGTATTCGTCCAAGTTCGGCTTCAAGAGTAACAACACCCATAACAAGGTTAGCAACGAATCAACAATTCAAGTATAATTTAACCCAAAACACCAATATACTAATAGGGATGAGGTTTACTAATGAGCAAATTAAAAATGAACTATCTGTAACCAATGGGGGTTTAACGATTAATTCCAATGGAGCCGAAAAAAATACGGATTATAATGTATCAAGTTCATTAAATCATCGATTTTCAAATTCCTTAAAAACAAGTTTCAGATCCTATATCACCCGATACAATGCAACACAAAACTTATTAACTGTTTCCGGTGCGCCTTATACGGACTTATTAGACCATTTATTTAACAGGCTTGAAAATCAAACGGACTGGGTAGTAAACAAAAAACTTACGGCGATTGTAGGTGGAGGTGCGGTCATGGAAGGCGTGAAGAGTAGTCGATACGATAGTGAAAAAATAAGAAAGACGAATACCAACCAATATGCATTTAGTCAGTGGGAGTGGATGCCTAATTCGAAATTAATATTGATTGGAGGAATTCGTTTTGATCATAATCAAACTTATGCTTCTGCATGGAGTCCGAAGGCTTCCATGTTGTATAAAATAAATAAACAAAACCGCATCAGGCTAAGCATTGGTCAGGGATTTAAAGCACCTGACTTTAGACAATTATATTTAAATTTTACAAATGCAGCAGCAGGTTCGTACAGTGTATTTGGAACAGCACAAGCACAAAAAGTAATTGGACAATTAAATTCGCTTGGACAAATAGGAACCTTATATAATAATTTTTATCAATTAAAAGCCCTGCAACCTGAATATGCGACTGGCACACATTTGACTTGGGAATTTGAGCCCAATGCAAAAAACAATTTTAGTTTTCAATTATTTCGAAATGACATTCGAAACTTAATCGAAGTTCAACAGGTAGGCGCCTATATTACTGGCGCTCAAATTTATAGTTACTTAAATATTGGCCGAGCTTTTACAACAGGTTTTGAAATAGAAGCTAAACATCAAATTTCAAAAGAATTTTCAATAAGTACTGCTTATCAATATTTACAAACAGGCGATAAAGATCAAATAGCCCAAATAAAAAATGGTACCGTTTATACCAGAGATGCAAATGGCTTAAGTCGCAAATTAAATGTGAGTGAGTATGTGGGGCTTCCGAATAACAGTACACACAAAGCACAGCTTAAATTTAATTATAGTAATCAAAACGGATTATTTGGAAATATCAGAGCACTATATCGAAGCAAATGGGCGGTAAACAATACCAATGGAAATGAAGTTTTTGACGACGGCGATAGTTTTGCTAAAGGATATATTGCCTTACACTTATCTATTGGTAAGGATTACATAAACGGCCTTGGTTTCCAATTTGGCTGCGATAATATGTTGAATTACATAGATGCCCTTAACCTACCCAATTTACCAGGACGAACATTTTTCGCAACAATAAAATTACAAAAATCCCAAAAACATAAATCATGAGACAAAAATTAAAACCATTTTCATTACTACTTATTTTAAGTAGCATCTTATTTTCTTGTACAAAAAATGAAACAACCGTTGTACTACCCGTAACCGCAATTACAGTAAGTAATCTGCCAGCGGATACAGTTTTAGGTGTTAATGCTATCACAGGTATGCCCTTCAGTGCTGGTAAGTATACTTTTTATAGTTTAGAGCGAAATGCAATTGTACCTAATACCGATAGTGCAAGTACGCAATGGGATTTGGCCTTTGCTGGTTCAAAAATTTTGACCAACGGCGGCACTAGTGGCAAGGGTTTAGGCGGCGCATTTATTTACACTGGATTGTTTAATGATGTTAAAACCATTTCAAATGATTCTGTTTTCAAAACTGATAATGCACCTGGCTCTTTTGCAGTTACATTTGGTAGTGGTAAAGGTTGGTATGTATATGACCAATTAACAAGTTTAATTACACCGTTGGCAGGTAGGGTATTAGTGATCAGAACTGCATCTGGGAAATATGCCAAGGTGGAAATAATTAATTACTATAAAGGTGGTGTGACCTTACCAACTACTGCATCTGAAAGTGATAAATTATCCAAACAACGCTATTATACATTTAGATATGCATATCAGCCCAACGGCAGTAAAACTTTTTAATACACGCATACTGAAAATATATAATTGCGTATAGCAAAGGTTTTAAATTTAACAGACCCGCTCCAAAGGAGCGGGTCTGTTTGGTATTGGACAATATTATTGAATAATAATCAAAAGACTAACCCAACTTTGCTTTAAAACTCCAGGTAATATTAAATTCAGCTACAACTTCATTTGCACTGTTTTTGCCTACGGATTTACATTCTATTGTTTTGCCTTCCCCTGTTGCAATCGCTTCATTGATGGCATTTTGAATCATTTGCCCATCTTCACAAGTAAATAAAATGACGCCTGTTGCTTTTTTTACGAAAGCAATCTCCATTTTTACCACTAGCATACTCACTTTAGGTGTTCGTTGATACACTTGCCCAAATGCCAACATGCCACTACACAGTTCGGCAGCCATTGCTTCCACTGCAAAGTAGATGGATTTAAAAGGGTTCATACTAAACCATGAGTAGCGAATACTAACCACACATGCGTCGGCATCAAAATGGTGAATCCGTAAACCAGCAAAAAAGGCGGCCGGTAGTTTTGTAAATAAAAAGAACCGAAACTTAATAGGATTGGTAATGATTTGTCTGAATTTATAAAAACTAGGGTTCATATATTAGTTGGTTAATAAACAATTAGTAAAAAATATCAGTAAGCGACTCGTTAAAATAAATGGTAATCTTGCATCTAATTTATTAGCCAGCTTCAAATATATTAGCAGCTTAATGCATCGTAAATCACCACTTTTTGCCATAGGTGATGATAATTTTCTTTGAAGGCATCATGAAGTGGGTGCACTTGATATTCCTCTTCTTTTTCTGGGGATTCAAAAAGACAAAGCCAAGAGATGCTATAATCTTTTTCAATCACATCGCGTGTGGTGTTTGCTGGAGCTGCAATATTTGAAAAAACGATACAAGGCACTTTGGATAAGGCTTGTAAACCTTCAATCAATTGTGCTTTATCTTCAGCCGAATTGGGGTTTTTCAAATAAAAGAGTACATGATGTACAAAGCTTGAATTAGTCGTGTTCATAGGATCAAAAATGTAGTTAAAATTGATTAAAAGTAAAAATAATAATGGGTAACTGCTAATTTTAATTTCAGTAAATTTACAGATGCCATTTTCACGATTATTATTACCCTTTTTTAAGCGTTTAATGCTCGCATTCATTGGCAGTTTTATATTTATTTCATCTCAGGCACAATCGGATCGGGAATTTTGGTTTGCAGCACCGGAGGTTACTTCACAACATAGTGATAATCCAATTATTTTTCGATTTACTACTTATTCAAAGGACGCAATTATTACTATTGATCAACCAGCCAATCCGAGCTTTTCTCCCATTACATTCAATGTCCCTGCGAACCAAACCTATAGTTTACCTTTTACTATATATAAAGAAATAGTTGAAAACAAACCGGGTAATACCGAATTGAATTATGGGATACGCATTATTGCGACTGCTTCCATATCTGCTTATTATGAATTAGCTTCAGCAAATAATCCTGAAATTTTTCCATTGAAAGGAAATGTTTCTAAAGGGCTTGATTTTATTATACCCGGTCAAACTAGATATAACAATCAAACTTATGTTACGTTTCCCGCCCATAATGGCTTTGCTATTGTAGCCACCGAGGATAATACCACTATCAACATTGATTTAACGCGCCCCGATGAAAAAGGGAACAGTAAAATTACGGTTAAGTTAAACAAGGGACAAACTTATGCAGTGAATGCTGCAAGTAATTTGGCCGTATCGCATATTGGAGGATCAAGGGTGACTTCGGATAAGCCCATTTGCGTAACCGTATATGATGATTCCATTGTTATTGGTGGATGGGATTTGATTGGGGATCAAATTGTGCCTAGTAATAACACTGGTAAAAAATTCATTGCAGTTAGAGGGGAACTTTCAGCACCTGGATTTTTTGCCTCTGATTTTTGCTACATATGGCCTACAGAAGATAACACTGAAATTATTATTAATGGGACGCCCTTGTCGCGTAAATATAATCGGGGTGAAAGTTTTGAATTTCAATTATCCAATTATTCAGCTTATATCACCACCGATAAAAATGTATATGTTTTTCAATTAACAGGAACTGCTACTGAAGCTGCGGCTACATCATTGCCAAGTATAGAATGTACAGGTTCTCAAAGTGTTTCATTTGTGCGACCATCTTCGGGGGCATTGTATTTAAATATTTTATGTAAAACAGCCGATATAGGAAATTTTTCCATCAAAGGAGACCCAACATTAATAACATCTTCCATGTTCTCTGTGGTTCCAGGTTCCGCTGGTATATGGCAATTTGCTAGAATAAATGTGATACCAAATTCACAACTTGATTTACTCATCAGCAACAATTTGGCCACATCCATCACCAATAGCACCGGCTTGTTTCATTTAGGCTTTTTAAATTCTAGTGGTGGCGGTTCTCGATTAGGGTATTTTTCCAATTATGCACAAGTAACATTAGCGCCTGTGATTACCTCTACTGCATGTTTTGGATCTGACATTCAATTAGCTGCTACCGAATTACTCAATGTAAATTATCAATGGACTGGACCCAATAATTTTAGTTCCACTATTTTTAATCCAACTATTACGAATGCAAATTTACAAGATTCAGGAATGTACGTTGTAGTAGCAAATATTAATGGTTGCGGTGTTTCAACAGATAGTGTGCGCGTAGTAGTAAATCCAAAACCCACCATTCATTTTTTAAAATCGATCGACACGGTTTGCTTGGGAAGCGCCAGGGAGATACATTATGCCTTAGATGGCAAAGCGCCTTGGACACTTGAATATAGTAATGGCACTGTAAATTCAATCATTACTGATGTTGGACAATCACCTAATTTTTTCACTGTCACACCCGCTGTTAAAACTATTTACAGCATCGTTAATATAAAGGATTCCAATTCCTGTGTGGTAAGTGTAAACGCTAGTAATGAAAAAGATACTATTATAGTTAATAAATTACCTGTTGCTAATTTTGATTTTTCAACACTTAGATGCGAACAAAAGGATATTTTATTCAGCGATCAATCCAAAGGTGATTTAGATAGTGTAACCAATTGGCACTGGGACTTTGCTAATGGTAAAACCAGGAATGAATTGACTAAATCCCCATTCAATGAGCAGTTTACTGTATGGGGAACTTATAAAATAAAATTAGCAGTGCAAACTAGGTTGGGTTGCAATAGCGACACCCTCGTAAAATCAATCTACATTAATCCAAATCCAACAGTGGGTTTTGAGTTACCGGAAGTATGTTTGAATGATAAAGATGCCCAATTTAAAGACACTAGTTTCTTAGCAGACAATAATACAAAGTCATTTGATTATTTATGGGATTTTAATGTGGTGCCACCTGTTGGTAAAAAATTACCAAACATTCCATCTGCAATGAAAACAGATAAAAATCCTATTGTTCAATACAATGATTGGGGTGATTATAAAGTGTCATTAAGGGTAACACATAAAACAACAGGTTGTATTGCAACCGACACCTCTGATTTTAGAGTCAATGGGGCAGTACCAAAATCGCAATTTAAAATTGTTAATCCCGATACGCTTTGTAGCAATCAAGTGGTAAAAATTATTGATTCCTCTTGGGTAGATTTTGGCACTATTGGGAAAATAATTATTAATTGGGGGGATGGATCGCCTGATTCAGTGGTTAATGATCCAAGTATTGATCCTAACGCGAATAAAATTTACCAGCATTATTATGCAAATATTTCAGCACCGAATAATTTAAAATTAAATTATCCAATAACACTTACAGCTTATTCAGGAGGCACTTGTTTTATCGCAGCTAAAAAAGATATCAGCCTTGTTCCGCCTCCGGAAACACCGATCATACAAACCGCTAAAAACTATTTATGCTTAATGGATAGTTTACTTTTAAATACAACTACCAGCGGAGGCCTTGCTGATTTTAAATATTTATATACTTCTACCAATACGAATGCAAGCATTACTGGTGCCTATATAAAAGGGCTATTGGCTGGAACTGCAAAAGTATCATTGCAGGTAACGGATCTAAAAAAATGCATTTACCCTTATAATAATCATTTTTCAATTCCAGTCATTGACATTCCCACCGCTGAAATTTTACCAGGAGATAGTGTCATATGTAATGGAGACGCGATTAATTTAGCAGGAGCGGGTAAGGCATATGACAATGGTCCTATAAGTACTTATAGCTGGTATCGAAACGATACACTAATAAGTACCTTATCAACCAATAGCATCACTAATAATATCCCTGGTTGGTATAAACTAACTGTGAATGATGGCAAGTGTAATTCATTGGCTACTGTAGGTAAAAAAGTTTTTCCCATCAATATTACAAAATATACATTCACGCATGTGCCTAATATTTGTATTGGGGTTCCACTCATTGTAAATACAAATGCGGTGGATCAGTACAGTGTGTATTATAATTGGGATTTTGGTGACGGCTTTAAATATTTAAAAGCGAATCCGGCAAGTCATAAATATATGGCGAAGGGAGATTATAAAATAAATGTGAGTGTGACCAATGACTATTGCCCTAAATACAATTATCAAGTCATTGGAAGTTTAGTAAAAGTAGTAGCTGCAATTAAGCCAACGACATTTAAATATTTTTTCCTTGCCAAGCAATCATTTAATGTGGTTACCAAAACAGATCCTGGTTATGTGCAATACAAATGGAATCCAGAAATATTCTTAGATAATTCCAATAAGCCCAATCCAATATTCAATGGTGATAAATCTACGGATTATACTTTAACTCGATTGGATACAATTACGTCATGTTCAGTTACGGACGAATATGAAATTATTGTATCCACAGAAGTTTATGCGAATGTGCCCAATGCGTTTACCCCTAACAATGATGGATTGAATGATGTCCTAAAAGTGGAGTATAGTTTGGGTATCGGCGCTGACTTTAATTTTAGGATTTTTAATAGGTGGGGTAAGTTAATGTTCCAAACCAATGATAAAAATAAAGGTTGGGATGGACGCGATCCAAGTGGACTATTGCAGGAGATGGATGGGTATAGTTATTTGTTGGAGTATAACTATATTGATCCCCTAACGAGTGTATTAAAAAATACTAGAAAAACAGGGTCTGTAATTTTATTTAGATAAATCATTAATTTTCACAGGTCTTACCCAGCACTTTGTATACTTAAGATAATCATCCTGGGTACCATCATTAAAAAACTGAAGCCAAGCATGGTTCTCGATACTTTGATCAATACTCCAATAGTATTTTCCATTTAAGCCCGGAATTTTATCTTTATTAAGGTATAAAAAATTTAATTCTGCTCTATTCGGAAGACGCCAACCTCCTTTTAATTTTTCGCAAGCTTTGCGGGAATCGGCCCATTTCATTTGCATTTTGAAATCGGAGCGCGCTACCAATAATTCACCAATTTTTATAGGATTATTCGTAATACTATTTTGAGCAATACAATGAAATGTTAGCAGTAATAGTCCAAAAATGGCCAACAGCAATTTTGCTTTTTTCATGTAGTTTATAATTTTAGGCTTCAATATCAAATATAATTGTTTTAATGGAACCAAAATACAAGATTTTTCAAATGTATTCCGATACTTTTTCAGCTTAAGACAATCTATAATCATCTAAATTGTCTTACATTGCTTAAGTAAAGTGGCAATATAAAATGCTTGTCTTACTTAACTTTATTGACTTTTACGGCTTATAAAATTGGCTATTACATTAAAAATTATCATTACATAAAATATATTTTATATGAAACGCTTTAATCAATTGTTTGTTTTCATTTTTATATTATTTGCTGTAGTGCAATATAATGACCCAGATCCTTATTTATGGATACCTATTTATCTATATCCAGCGGTACTTTGTTTTTTTGCTGCGCGTGAAAAATTTAATAAAAATGCATACACCGGAGGATTTATATTTTACAGTCTTTATGCAATATATAAATTGTTAGATCATAATGGGGTGATTGATTGGTTGCGTTTCCATAATGCTGCAAATATCGCAGCTACTATGAAAGCTGAGCAACCCTGGATTGAGGAGTCAAGGGAGTTTTTTGGTTTAGCCATTATCTTAATTGTCTTATTTATCAATTATAAAAAATTTATAAAAACAAAATAAATTTATAAATCGGTGGTAGTAGAAATTAAATTTAACGAAAACTTAATTATATAGCCACACATTTTATCGACATATGAAAAGAAGAAAGTTTATCATACAAAGTTCGGTTGGGATGATCGCAGCATTTCCTGCAATGAAAAATTTATCAGTTTTAGACAACCCTTTTTTTACAACTGGGATAAAGATTGGAGAGATTACTGCTACATCAGCCATAGTGTGGGCGCGTCTTACAGCGAATGAATTTCGCGTAAAGGATACAGGTATACATCCTACAGTTTTGTATTGGGACGATTTGGTTAACGAATGGCATGAGGCTTCTTACTTTGACAAAAAATATAAAATGGGCAGACCTGATAAAAATGTCAAGGTAGTCATGCCTGATGGGCATACCCTGCAAACATTGGATGGAGCAGTGCCCGGAATTACAGGTCAAATAAGTGTAAAGTATCGCGCCATGGGAACAGCGGAATGGCAAACGACTAAATGGATACAAGTTGCTACTGAAACGGATTATGCTACACAATTTAATCTTTACCATCTGGAAGCAAATACTAAGTATGAAATAAATGTGTTGGGAAAAACGAATAGTCAAGGTATTAAAATAATGGAGGGTAGCTTTAGTACTGCACCTCAAAATGAAATAGCTGCCCCTGTTAACTTTATGGTCACCACTTGCCATGAATACACAGCACAGGATGCTCCAATGTATGGAGGGTTTAAGATTTTTAAGGAAATGCAAAAATTACAACCACAATTTTTAGTGCATACAGGCGATGTTTTATACCATGATAAAATTGCAAAAAATTTAGATCTTGCAAAATGGAATTGGCAAAAAATGAATAGCCTTTCGAATAATGTTGCATTTTATCAGCATGTTCCTTGCTATTTTATGAAGGATGATCATGATACTTGGATGAATGATTGTCACGCTGCAACTAAAACTAAATTCATGGGGGACTTTACATTTAAACAAGGTGCCGCATTGTTTAAACAGCAAGTGCCTCATAGTGAAAAATCATACCGTACATTCAGGTGGGGTAAGGACGTGCAAATTTGGTTGTTTGATGGTCGAGATTACCGAAAGCCTAATGAAATGCCTGATGGACCTGATAAAACAATTTGGGGTAAAGAACAAATGGCATGGTTTAAGGAAACTTACAAATCATCGGATGCAACATTTAAAATATTGATTTCTCCTACGCCCATCATTGGTCCAGACCGACCTCAAAAAAAGGATAACCACGCTAACTCCAATTTTATATTTGAGGGTGATGAAATTCGCGGGTTTATTCAAGGGGACAAAAATACATTTGTTGTTTGTGGCGATAGGCATTGGCAATACGTTTCAAAGCACTTAAAAACAGGCACTTATGAATTTGCTTGTGGTCCTGCAAGTGATGAACATGCGGGTGGTTGGAAAAAGGAGGAGATATACCCGGAGCATGAATACCTAAATATAGTGGGTGGATTTTTAAATATTCAAGCCAATAGACTAAATGATCTGCCAAATATCCAATTCACGCACTATAGCGTTAATGGAAATATATTACACCAAAAGCAGTTTCTTGCAACTTAGTTTGTAGCTGCCAAATGTTCCAAATTCGGGAATTGGAACACCCAACCCAATCACTATGAACTAGTTTTATTGTATCTATTTTGTATATTTTCCCTTATCTTTCGGACTCAATCTGTTATAAATCATTGATTTATGGAAATTTTGGCGCCGATATTCGGATTTTTCACATCGTTCATCTTAATTTACTACCTAAGCGCTTTAAACAGGTCCAATATATTTTTAGCCCTATTTTTTTTGTGTTGCAATCTAATTGTACTGGTCTATTTTGGATTGCATTTTTCAAATAACCAATTTTGGGAGACTGTCTTTTTTGTTCATTTTTTACCCCTATCCTATATAATCGGCCCCCTGTTATTTATTTATGTAAGAACCACCATTTCAGATAGTAAAAGGTTTACAAAAAAGGACTGGCTCCATTTTATTCCAGCCTTTTTAATTTTAATTGCAACCTTACCTTATACAAGCTTACCCTTTGATAAAAAATTTGAAATTGCACATCAAATTGTAAAAGTGACAGAGGATTATTCTCTTAATTTTTACTTTATCAGTTTTGAATTTATTTTATACTCGAGATCAATACATTTAATTCTTTACGCTTTATTTTCCTTCTTTTATTTTAGAAATCGTACGAAAAATATTATTAACAAATATGGGATGGTACCCTCTAATCATACCATTATCAGCAGGTGGGTTAACACACTTATTTTTATTCAGCTATTAATTGCCTCTAATAGTCTAGGTCATATGACTACGCTATACCATCAATTCACATTCTTAAATATTAAATCAACTGATTTATTTTCAGAATTATATTTTTTTAGAATTTGCGGGGGCGCATTTGTAATACAAAATTTCATTCTATTCTTAAATCCAAAAGTATTATATGGCAATATTTCCTATAATATTGAAAATGATTCAGAAGGAATTATTGAAGATATAAAATCAAGTATTGCAAAAAAAGTTACGCCATCGGTAAATTTTGAAAATGTAGATATCACCCTAAAGCCTTATCTAGCAAAACTTCCATTTATAAAAAAAGGGTTTTCACTTTCTCAAATGTCCTTTGATTTAAAAATATCAGAACGTGTTTTATCAAATTATTTCAATAAAGAACTTGAAAAAACATTTGGTGAGTGGAAAAATGACCAGCGTATTAATTATGTATGTAAAAATATAGATGAGGGTAAAGCAAAAGATATTACTATTGAAGCTATTTCAATCAATGCAGGTTTCGTATCTAGATCAAAATTTATTGATGCATTCAAGGAGAGAAAAGGCGTAACGCCTTCGGCATATATCAAAGGGCTTGCTGAAAAAGAATAATAAAAAAGGCCACCTAATGATAGATGGCCTTTACTTATAATGGTCGTATTATTTTTAACGCGGCATTAATCCAAGCTGTCTTAAGAATTCCAAGTTATCAAAGAAATCAATTTCTTCTGTAATTTTACCATCCACAATTGTAGCAATCGTACAACCAATTACATCTACTTTTTTACCTGTAGCTGGTATGCCAAAAAAGTCGCCAGAATGTACTCCTTTAAACTGCCAATACTTTGTTACTTTATTGCCTTGTGCGAACATATCTTTAATAATAAATTCTCTTTCTGTAAAGCCAGTCACATAGTTAGCATAATATGCTTTTGCATTTGCAGCACCTTTAACTTCAGGTACGGTATGTAAAACCACATCTGGACTATAAGCAGTATCTAATATATTTACTCTTCCTTCAACAATTGCCACATCCCAAACATGGCCATAAAATTTAACATTATCGTTGGCTATTTGTTCTCTTTTTGCACTTTCGTTATTACAAGAAATAAGGCAAGCCGTTAAAAGAAGCCCTAAGATTACTTTTTTCATATTATATATTTTTTTCAAAAATACAGCCCAACCCTCCATCTTTTTTGACTACTGCCATTTAAATATGTTCCAATAAACAAAAAAGGGAACAAAAATGTATCCATCTATCCATATAGGACCATTATAAAGCACCGCATTTTTCAATACTTACTCAATTTTCGTTAAATTTATTTCATGTAATTAAGCGCGCAAAAGTAACAAGGCAAAGAATATTTACCCAAACCGCCATTTCCTATTGCTACACTTATGTTAGCAATTAGCATTAAAAGACTCACTTATGAAAAAACTCAGAATTATATTTATTACTTTATTCATCGCGCATTTTGCTTTTTCACAGCAAAAACCGAATGTAATTTATATTTATGCAGATGATTTAGGCTATGGGGATGTGAGTTATAACGGGGCAACAAAATTACTTACACCAAATATTGATCAATTAGCAAATCAAGGCATTATTTTTAGTAATGGCCACACTACCTCAGCTACCTGTACTCCTTCTCGTTATGCATTAATGACTGGAAGATATCCTTGGCGTCAGGAAGGGACTGGAATTTTACCTGGGGATGCTGCCTTAATTATTCCAGCAAATAAAACCACCTTACCCTTGGTTTTTCAACAGGCAGGCTATCAAACTGGCATTGTAGGGAAGTGGCATTTAGGATTAGGAGAAGCAGTTCAAAAAAATTGGAATGCAACCATAAAACCAGGGCCCAATGAAGTAGGGTTTAATTTTTCTTATATTTTTCCTGCAACTGCAGATAGGGTGCCTACTGTTTTTATTGAAAATGGCAAAGTGGTAGGATTAGATTTAAATGACCCTATTAAAGTCAGCTACAAAGAAAAATTGGGGGATGATCCTACAGGCAAAGAGCATCCGGAATTATTAAAAATGCATACTGATCCATTACAGGGGCATGATCAAACCATTGTCAATAATATAGGTCGTATTGGTTATATGACTGGTGGCAAAAAGGCTAGGTGGACGGATGAAGAACTTTCATTTACCTTTTTAGAAAAGGCGAAGCAATTTATGGAAGGAAATAAAAGCAAACCATTTTTTTTATATTTTGCTTCTACAGAACCTCATGTGCCTCGTATGCCTGCGACTATGTTTAAGGGAAAGAGTGGTCTAGGTTTTAGGGGGGATGCTATTTTACAATTGGATTGGATTGTTGGCGAAATTGTAAGTAAAATTAAAGCTTTAGGAATTGAGAAAAATACCATGATTATTTTTTCGAGTGACAATGGCCCAGTATTAAATGATGGATATATAGATGGTTCTATCACTGAATTAAATGGGCACACGCCGCTGGGTCCTTTACGCGGCGGCAAGTCTAGCATTTTTGAGGGAGGTAATCGGGTGCCTTTTATTGTAAGTTGGCCAGGCACCATACAACATAAGGTATCACCTGCATTAGTGAGTCAGATAGATTTACTAGCATCATTTGCAAGCTATTTTAAATTTAAAATTCCTAGTGGTGATGCTATTGATAGTGAAAATCATATGAGTGCACTATTAGGTAAAACCAATCAAGGGCGTAATACCTATATTGAACATGCTGCTGGAACTTTAGCCATCGTAAGTGATGACTGGAAATACATAGCGCCTTCCAATGGGAAAGCCATGTCAGGTGCCACCAATATTGAAACTGGTAACGCAGCTATTCCTCAATTATACAATTTGAAAGATGATATTGGTGAAAAGAATAATTTGGCAAAGCAGTATCCAGAAAAAGTAGCAGCGTTGGAATTATTGTTAAAGCAAATAAAAGAAAAAAGTAATTAAGCCATGCCGGCTTAAAATTGATTAATATTAACATATAGATTATCCGTAAATAAATTAAAATGAAAAAAGTATTTCTCACGATTGTAAACATTTGTTTAATTGTTTTTATAGGGAACGCACAGGACGTAGTAAAAAAAGCTAATAACTTTATTGATTTATTAAGTGCTGAACAAAAAACAGGAACTTTATTTCCATTTGACAGTGAAGAGCGGTATAATTTTCATTTTGTCCCATTCGTAAGAAAAGGCATTACATTCAATGAAATGAATGCGCAGCAAACCGAGGCGGGGCTTGCATTATTGCGCGCCTGTTTAAGCGAAATGGCTTATAAAAAAGCAACCGATATTGTCGCGATGGAAGTAGTTTTAAAAGAAATTGAAAATAGAAAGCCAGAAGACAAATACCGTGATCCAGGCAATTATCATTTTTCTATTTTCGGGATTCCGTCTAATAAAACAATTTGGGGATGGCGCTTTGAAGGACATCATATTTCTTACAATTTTTCATTTGATAAAAAAATGATTGTTTCTGGCACACCTGGATTTATGGGATCTAACCCTGCAGTAGTATTAACAGGATCCAAAAAAGGGAAGGAAATTTTAAAAGAAGAAACCGAGGAGGGATTTCAGGTACTTAATTCATTAGACGCAGTGCAATTACGAAAAGCAATTATTGATACCATTGCGTATAAGGATATATTGACCTTTGATAAAAGAAGTGCAGATATAAATTCGAAACTTGGACTTAAGTATACAGATTTAAATGAAACCCAACAAGCCTTGGTATTGAAATTAATTAAAGTGTATGTAAATAGGTATACCCATTTATTTGCTGAAAGTATGTTGAAGGATATACAAGCTGCTGGTTTAGATAATATTTTATTTGCTTGGGCAGGAACTACCATTAATCAAGTAGGCAGCCCTACTTATTATCGCGTACAAGGCCCCACTTTTATAATTGAATATGATAATACACAAAACAATGCAAATCATATTCACTCTGTTATTAGAGATTTAAAAAATGATTTTGGAGGGGACGCCTTATTAAATCATTATAAGCAGGGCCATACGCAACAATAAAAAAGAGAAATATTTAATTAGTTATCATGGAAAGAAGAAAGTTCATTCAAAATTCAGGACTCTTAACTACAGGCATCTACCATGCTCCTTTAAAAGCAATCGCGGGTCCATTTGTGCAATCGCCACTATTGCATAATATACCCATTGATAAAAAATTAAATCCGGAGTGGATCAAGTCCTTGTATCATCGGGGATTTGTGACCACTTATAAAAAAACAAAAAATGAGTTACAGTATATTGGGATGCCTATTGGTGGTATTTTCACAGGTACTGTATACCTAGGTGGTGATGGTAGACTTTGGTTATGGGATATTTTTAATGAAAATCAAAATGGGATTGATCCCAAAACCATTGATTGGGAATCAGATTTACATGTTGGAAAAAAAGTAAGGCCGCAAGATGGATCCGCGTATGTTCAACCTGCAAAAGATATCAGGCCCATTGAACAAGGCTTTGCATTTAAAATTGTATCAGGGAAAAATATAATCATAAAAAAATTAGAAGCGGTGGATTGGGATGAAATTTTATTCGAAGCCACCTATCCAATGGCAAAGCTTCATTATATTGATCATAGTTTAGGCTTAGATATTACAGCAGATATTTTTTCTCCTTTTATTCCATTAGATGAAAAAAATTCTGGACTACCTTGTACGATCTATTCGTTTTCAATAAAAAATAAAACAAAGAATGATATTTCGGTTTCCCTATTGGGTTGGTTAGAAAATAAAGTATCGCCAAAATCAAAAAAAGAAACCGATATAAGATTAAATACTGCTGAGAAAAATAATGGCTCCGCAATTTTAAATAGTAGTATTAAACTGAATGGTACTGAAAATCAGGATAAGAAAGCGGATTATGGTACGATGGCTATTGGCGCGATTAACAGCAAGTGCATTGTCAATACCTCATTTTCACTACCACTAACTGCTTCCTCGTTTTCAGAAGAAATTTTATTACCTACTGAAAAAATTGTTTCAGTAGGACCATTAATAAATTCCGTATGCACCAATTATATTATAAAAGGGGGGCAAACCATTCAGGCTGATTATATAATCGCTTGGCATTTTGCTAATTTGACTTTAAATCCAGTCATTCAGGGTAAAGGACGTTTTTACAACCTACAATTTAAAAATGCAGTTGAAGTGGTAAAATATGTAGCTACTCATTTTTCAGATCTTTCAATAAATACTGCATTGTGGCGAAAAACATGGTATGATTCAACATTGCCTTGGTGGTTTTTGGAACGTACTTTTTTAAATATCTCCACTTTGGCAACCACCACTGCGCATCGATTTGAATCTGGCAGATTTTATGCTTGGGAGGGCGTAGGTTGTTGTGAAGGAACCTGTACGCATGTTTGGCAATATGCACAAGCGATGGGCCGAATTTTTCCTGCCCTTGAAAGAGACACAAGAGAACGTGTTGATTTAGGTTTGTCTTTGAAATCAGATGGAATGATGCTATATCGTGGTGAAGTGGTAAAAACCCCAGCGATTGATGGACAAGCCGGTACTATATTAAGAATATATAGGGAACATAAAATGTCGCCTGATAAAAAGTTTCTACAAAAAAACTGGGATAAAATAAAGTTGGCGACTACCTGGGTTTTAAATCAGGATAAAAATGAAGATGGCATGGAGGATACGCCGATTGAAAATACATTAGATGCAGTTTGGGATGGTGAAATAGCCTGGTTAGTAGGGATGTGTATAGCGGCAGTTAAAGCGAGTGAACAAATGGCCATAGAAATGGGTGATGCTGGATTTGCAAAAACTTGTGCGACTTATGTTAGTAATGGAACTAAAAATATGGAGGCGCAGCTTTTCAACGGAGAATATTTTATTCATAAACCAGATGAAATTAAAGGAAGAGAAAAATTAGGATCCTATAATACCTGTCATATTGACCAGGTGTATGGACAAAGTTGGGCACACCAGGTTGGTTTAGGGAGAATCATTGATAAGGAAAAAACGATTTCTGCGCTTAAGGCATTATGGAAATATAATTTCACACCTGATGTTGGACCTTATATTAAAGAGCGAAGAGGTTGGCGCCCTTATGCGCTTGCAGGTGATGGCGGTATGGTGATGAATACCAATCCAAGCAATGAAGCAAAACCTTATGGTGAAAAAACTACTTGGCAATTAGGCTACTTTCATGAATGTATGAGTGGCTTTGAACATCAGGTGGCTTCACATATGATGGCAGAAGGTATGACAGATGAAGCACTTATATTAACAAGGATGATCCATGATCGATACTATGCAGGAAAACGAAATCCATTCAATGAAATTGAGTGTAGCGATCACTATGCGCGTGCGATGGCGAGTTATGGTACATTTATTTCAGCATGTGGTTTTGATTATGATGGGCCGAATGGTTATATTAAATTTGCTCCAAAATTAAATACTGATAAATGTAAAATTCCTTTTACATCTGCTGCTGCTTGGGGTTCCTATGAACAATTACAAAGTGATAAAACCTTTTCGGCAATATTAAAAGTTAAATATGGCAATTTATTTTTAAGTAAAATTACCCTTGACGCCAAAGTAACGTTATCTGTACCTAAAATTTATATTGGACAAAAATTGGTAACCGCGAAGTTGGTGAAGCAAGGCCAAACCTTCACTTTTCATTTTGAAAATAAAATTGAATTAAAGAAAGGGCAAGAACTAAAAGTTAACCTTAGTTAAAATGCAAGTTGAAAAAAATAAAGTAGTTGGCATACATTATACTATTTCGGTGGATGATGAAGGTGAAGTTTTTTCAAACCTCGATTTTGACCCAGAGGAGTATGTACACGGCGCCATTGCTATTTTTCCAATGGTAGCCAATGCGCTTGAAGGACATCAGGTAAATGAGGAAGTTCAAATTATGCTACCCCCACAGCATGCATACGGAGCAGTTAACGAAAAATTAATTAAAACATTCCCCAACGCTTTATTTGAAACTATTAACGATTTCGAAATTGGCAATTTTATTCAAATACCCGATGGAACTGAAGCAAAATTATTGCAAAAAAATAAAGACACTATTTTAGTAGATGCCAATCATCCATTCGCCGGAGCGACCTTACATTATAATATAAAAATTGTATCTATTCGGCAAGCCACTGAACTTGAAATTCAAAGAGGACTTACTGAAGCCGTCATAAAGTCATGTGATGGTTCTCCTAATTGTTGCTAAATTTAAACTATGAAAAACAAACTGCATTTATTGGTTTTATTTTTTGTGATGAGCCTATTTGTTTCAAAAACTTTTGCACAGGAATTATACAAAGCACCTTCTAATCAAATAAAAACGATTTGGGTAAGTCCTGAAAATCCAACTGGAGCCAAAGGCAATGCAGGCGTAACAAACAAAGGGGCAAAGGGTCGTGCATTTATTACCTTAGAAGCTGGTGAAAAAGTTGCATTATTAGATGCTACTGGTGCTGGTATTGTGAGGCGCATGTGGCTAAGCGGTACCATACCAAAATCGGCTGAACAAATGCAGCATGTGCGCATTGAGATGTATTGGGATGGAAGTAAAACACCCGCAGTTTCAGCACCTATTGGCGATTTTTTTGGTTTAGGTCTGGGTAAATCTAAAGCATATAAAAATGCATTATTCTCAAATCCAGAAGGACGCTCTTTTAATTTTACAATACCAATGCCATTCCGGACAGCAGCAAAAATTGTTTTAGTCAATGAGTCAAGTTCACATGCGCTGGTTTGGTACGATATAAATTATACTTCAGAAAAAGTGCCTGATGATGCTATGTACTTTCATGCCTACTGGCATCATGTACCAAAAACAACACTGGGTAAGGATTTTGAAATTTTGCCTACCATTAATGGAAAAGGACGATTCATTGGAACCAATATTTCAATGATTAGTGATACCATGTTAAGGGATACCTGGTTTGGTGAAGGGGAGGTGAAAGTATATTTAGATGGCGATAATAAATTGCCCTCACTTTCAGGAACTGGAACAGAAGACTATATTGGAACAGGATGGGGACAAGGTGAATATCAAGATCAGTTTCAAGGCTCATTGATTTCAGATGATAAGAAAGGGGAGTATTGTTTTTATAGATATCATGTACCAGACCCTATTTATTTTCAAAGTCAATGTAAGGTGACTATTCAGCAAATAGGGAACAGTTCTGTAGAAAAAATTAGAACACTCATCAAAAATGGTGCAAATATTCAACCTGTTTTTTTCATTAAACAAGAAGGCGCAAGTGATATATTGAATTTAAAGGGCAACCCACCCATTACTTATGGCTTATTAGATACCACTTTTGAAGGCGGCATCAACAATCCATTTTTTGATAATAAAAATTTTGGAATGAATTTTTATCGAACCGATGCCTTGGCTGCAACCGCCTATTTTTATTTAGACAAACCCTTTAATAATTTAAATACCCAAGTAAGTAAATCTGATAAATTTGAGAAAGGTTCATTTGGTTATGACCACGCTTTTTTAAAAAAATACCACAAGGATTTAGTGTTATTGAAAAACGGAGAAGCCTCTTTAATTGTTTTACCAAAATACCAAGGCCGTGTCATGACCAGTTCAGCTGAAGGCGATAAAGGATTTAGTTTTGGATGGATTAACCATGATTTAATTGCAGCAAACGAACCAACGCCTCATTTTAATGCCTTTGGCGGCGAAGAAAGGTTTTGGTTGGGACCAGAAGGTGGGCAATTCTCCATTTATTTTAAACCCAAAACCGAATTCAAATTTGAAAATTGGTATGTACCGCCAAGTCTTGATACCGAAGGCTTTGATTTAATAGCTACAACCAATACGGAGGCCAGCTTTAATAAAAAAATTCATTTATTAAATTATTCAGGTACTCAATTTGATTTGGAAGTAAATAGAAAAATAAAATTATTAAGCACTGAAAATATTACCAATACCCTTGGTGTGAAAACAGGTGCTTCGATAAAAGTGGTTGGATTTGAAACAGAAAACAAAGTAAAAAATATAGGTCAATTTCCTTGGACAAAAAATTCAGGCCAATTATCCATATGGGTTTTGAGTATGTTGCAAGCGAATGACCATACCACTGTTTTTGTACCTTACCAAAATGGGGATGAAACAAAGTTGGGAAAAATTGTCACTGATGATTATTTTGGAAAATTAGATACCACAAGATTAAAAATAAAAAATGGATACTTATTATTTAAAGCAGATGCAAAGCAAAGAAGTAAAATAGGCATCTCTCCATTACGTGCAATGCCAATGGCGGCAAGCTATGATGCACAAAACAAAGTTTTAACCATCATACAGTTTACTTTACCACAAGGCAAAACAGATTATGTAAATTCATTATGGCAAATGCAGGCTGAGCCCTTTAAAGGCGATGCGTTAAATGCCTATACGGATGGTCCGGTGGATGGTAAACAAATGGGTAAGTTTTATGAGTTAGAAGGGTCATCTCCTGCAATGGCATTATCTCCAGGCGGCACGCAAACGCATATTCAAAAAACGATTCACCTAAAAGGGAATGAAATAGATTTAAATGCTTTAACACTAAAATTATTTGGTGTAAAGCTTAGTGAAATTAAATTGTAGGCAATCAGTTATTGATTCAATTTACTTTCCATCAAATTTAAGTATGATCAATTTATCGTTGATAGCTTGTTGTTGTAGCAATCCCCCCGGTATCAGTTAAAATATAAGTATACTTATTATTCAAGTCCCAACTGTATTTTATATACCCTGTTTTAGTGCCAATTTTATAGGTTAACTGATACCCATTGGAACCAAGGGCTGCAAAGTCGGTAATGCTTGCGCCTCTTAATGGGTTAGTAGCTGGTCGGACTGCCTTGGTAAATGCTTGTGGTAATATTTGATTTTCAGGAGCAGTGGTGGTAGGGTCTAAATTTACTTTCCCTTTCATGGCACCCACTACATAAGGGTAATTGGTAGTTCCATGGTAATGGTAAATATTATTAGTGCCCACATGGCCATGGCATGAATCTAATGTACTCATTACACTTCCATCAGGTTCTTTACTTCCATAAACAGGGAATCCGTCTAATGCAAATGCGATAGGTTTTAAACCAGAAGTAGTTGATAAGTGCAGAGGAGCAGCATGGTAATGATAATCATCACCACGACCACAATGTCCTCCCCAATTATCTAATTCTCCAATTAAATAGGAATCTTCCCCGCGATTATTCAATGCATTAAAAATGGGAATACCATTTACTGCAACAGCAACTGCGCCCTTCATTAAATTTGTTTTGGTACTTAACGGTGTTGTTGCATAAGCGGGCTGTAAAGGAATAGACCAACTATTGTTATCTGTATAAGGTTGCGAAATGGGCACTTGTTGTTGCCAATTGGTAATACCAATCATCATATTATGACTGGGTAAGCCATTGGATCCAATATAAAAATAAGTAGCATCCCATTTGGTTGTAATTGCAGGCTTATAGGGAGCGAAGGCAGAATCCATAAATCCAGTACTTGTTTTTGGAAGTGTAATAACAGTATTATTATTATTGTTTGTGTTACCGCTAGTGTTTGTAGTCGTGCTTGATTTGCTACAGGCAATAGCGATGGTCGTAATGACCAAAAAAGAAATGCCGGCCAGATTTAAATTATTTTTTAATACATATTTGTTAAATAATAATGGTCTACTTATTTTGAACAGTAAAAACGGCGTAAGTACTATTAATAAATATTGTAAAATGGTGATTAACAGATTTGAACTTGTGTTGCTAGGTGTTGTATTGTCAAAGTGGTAGTTAATACCATTTAATTTATTAATCTTAAAGTTGGCTAATTTTTGATCTTGTATACTTAAATCTTGCATTGGGACGGCCAATAGTTTTCCATCTTCTTTTTCTAAATAAATGACATCGCCTTTATTCATTAAAAAATTACCTTTTAATGGGTTACCATTTTTTAATTGCCAAGTATTGTATACCGTACCATCCCCATGATGATAATGTCCACCACTATGTGCATTAGATAGAATAGGAGATAACATTAATATTGTTACCAGAAATGTAAGAAAAGCAAATAGATTCTTTTTCATAAAATTAATTTTACCTTGTAAAAGTGACTGCCATATTAAAACGAGTACTATTTTGACACTTTCTTATGAATAAGGTTTAATTTTTTAATCAACTTTATTTCACATGTTATGACTAATTTAACAAGTTGCTAACTTTATACCAAGTAAAAAAATTACAATACAACATTAAGTATTATTTTGTGTATATAATATCTACTTTATGCACTATTTCCTTAAACCGATTAATATAATATTTAATCTATTTTTTCTGTTCATAGCCTTCCCCTTGGATTGACTGCTACGGTAAATGAGGAAATATAAATATTTGTGCATCTAATTATACCAACCAATCTACATTTAAATTTCAAATAAGAATTGGAACAAGTTCGTTTCTGTAGGGATGTTTAATTTTTTTCTTAATCGGTACCTGCTAATTTCTACTCCACGTACGGAGATGCTCATTAATTGTGCAATCTCCTTGGAGGTTAAGTTCATTCTTAAATACGCAGACAATTTTAATTCATGTGCTTTTAATATAGGATATTTTTCACTTAGTTTGATCAAGAAATCGCCATGTACGTTGTTAAAATGAATAGAGAATTGCTCCCATTCATCATTGAGCTTTTCTTCTTCGGACAAACTGCGTAATAATTTTTTTAGGTCCTGCGAATCCATGGACTCCTTCTCACTTTTATTTAAATGCTGAAGCGTTTCTTTAATCTTTAAAATGAATTCCTTTTTTTGTACCAAGTTCATGGCAGAAGAAGCTAATTCTGAATTTTTAAATTCAATTTCTGTTTCTAATTTTTCATTTTTTAATTGAACGAGTTCCTTATCCGTTTTTTCTAATTCAATTTGATGTTTTAATTCTAATTCCTTTTGTTGTTCCTGATATCTTTTTGAATACTTTTTTGCTTGAAGCTTATAGAGCAAGTAAATTAGTATAAATAATAAAATTCCGTAAAAAGTAATAGACCAAATATTAAAATACCAAGGAGGTAATACTTGAAATATATAACTCGTGACTGGTGATTCATTATTTAAATTATTTCTTGCTTTCACTTCAAATACATAGTAACCTATAGACAAGTTGGTATAGTCTTTTTCAGTTTTTTTGTTCCAGTCGGACCAGGTTTTATCAAATCCTTTTAAACGGTAGCTGTACTCCAGATTAGTTTGTTGCTCAAACAATGGAGATACATACTCAAAATGAAAGGAGTTTAATTGATATGCTACCTTTGCGTTGCCTATATTGGAAAGTGATTGCTCTTCATTGATATTTCCATGGTAACCCCCAAATAAAACACTATCTATATCCCCTTTAATTTTTATATTTCTGATAAATATTTTTAAAGGGCTGATGTTTTCCTTATATTTCTCAAAATTAATTTGATAGAATCCCTTTTGACCTCCAATAAAGGTGTTGTACTTGTCATAGGAGTATACGTTTTCAAAACCACTTAGTATATTACCATTTAACTCAGGAATGTAAACTATGCTTGGTTTTGGACCACTTAAATCTATCACACCCAAATTTTTCTCTTGTACAAACCAGATATTGCCTAGTACATCTTCTTTTAAATAACGAACGCTTTTATCTCCATAAATTTTTTTATAATAAGATGACATTTCAAAACGATCATTTACTTCATTGTATTCAAAAATGCCTCTTTCGGTGGCAATGAGTACTTTATTTTTTATTTTGTATACGTGATTATTAAGTGTAGAAGGCAGTCCTTGATCACTGGTGTATAATTTAGTACTTGAATCCTTCAAATTTATTTTATACACACCACGATAAGGATGAGATATCCAAATATTCTGATCTGCATCTGTGGCTAAGAATCTAGCAGAGCCCGCAAAGCTTTTAATATTACCTATGTCTTTCAATTGACCTTCGTTATGATTAAATAATCTTACTTGTTCATAACTACCTGTTACAACAAGATTTTGTTTATTAGACAAGGTTTCGAATATCCAGTACCCGCTTTTTTTATCTACTACTTTGGCATTTCTATTTTCTATTTGATACAAACCATCTTCCTTTCCCGCATAAAGTTGGTTATTTAATATGCCTAATTTCCAGGTTTGTCCTTCTGAGATATTTGTCAAATCATTTTTTAAATAACTTAAATCCTTTTTATTTTCAAAGGGCAGTTCAAAAGTTCCATTGGAAGAAGCAAAATACATGTGATTTTTGTGCACCGCCATACTATAACCTGATCCATCTCCAAAATTAACAGGGTTGATATCTTTGATGGCATTATTAAAAGGGATAAATGAAATTCCATTGTTTAATCCCATCCATATATTTTTTGACTTATCAATATATAAACTTCTAAGATTATTATTTTGTAATCCTTCTTGTTTGCTGAAACTTTCAATGACTTCATTTTTTTCATTGAATAAATACACCCCATTATTATAAGTCCCTAGTATATAATTAAATTCATCTATTTTGACTACGCTCGTAAAATGCTGGTTATTATTGACGCCCTTGATAGTTAATGGTTTTATACCTTCTTCGGTTAATTGAAAAAGTCCGTTTTTAGAAGTAGTTATAATGCTACTACCTTGGGTATAATCACTTATGGATGTGATATAAAAATTTTCTGGCAGATCCTGTTTTTTAATGAACACCTCCCAATTGCCATTTTTATACATCATGATTCCTCTTGTCTCATCGTGCGCTATGACTTTATTTTGAAACTTGCCTAAAAAAAACCAGGTAGAACTTGGCTGGTAAACCTTCATTTTCCCCTTGTTCCACTTAAATAAACGAGAGATAGATCTAAAAAAAATGTCTTCACCTACATTGACAATATTCCAAATATCTGCAAACTTCTGATCTGATTCGTCCAGTAAGGACTTCAATGAATGAAAAACCAATTGACCACCGTCATCTGGGCTTAGATAACCAATTTCATCCTGGCCTCCTACAAACAATTTATTATTTGCCATTTCTATTGACCAGACAATGGTTTTGTTCGGGAGGGGATATAATTCCCAGTAATTGCCATCAAAACTTAAAACCCCCTCATTATTGGCAAAATACATCCTTCCTTGTTTGTCCTGTTGTATTTGCCAATTTTGCGTACCTGCATTGTACTTCTTTTTTTCATAATTGGTTATTTCTCTCTGTCCAATAAAGGGTTGCCCCAGGATTTGACTAGAAAATAACAAAAAAGCTAAAAGTTGGTAGTTTTTCATAGAGTACATCATCTTGATTTAAGAATAATATTAGTTGAGATGTAGTAGTGATGTAGTAATTATAACCTAAATATAATATTTTAAATTTAAGTAGTAGTAGTGATGTGGTCCATTAATTAAAATTAGAGAAAGTAGTTCATACTTTTGCATATCAATAGAAATGTACTAAAGTACTACATCTGTTGAACGATTCTTAGCTTATGTCAATGAAAAACGCTACAAAACTTGCTTTTTGGGCTATCCTAGTATATGGGACAGCTACTGCTACGGTGAAAGCTAATTTTAGCTTATCCTTCCCCCTATTTTTAGCCATTTCCTTCCTTTTTATTGGACTTTCTTCAAAAACATTATGCTTTCATTATCAAATTGCTTCAAAATTTGTTATGAAATATGTTATGCTTTCTCCGACGCGTCATTCTATCTTTTTAAATCATAAAAATTCTATTATTTAAACCATTAATTTAAGTGTACATGAAATTAAAAATCAGGTTTTGGATTACTTCTGCCTTTATTTTATGCCTATTTGTAGGAGCTTTTGCTCAAAACATTGAGGTAGGGGGCAAGGTGACCAATAAGACCAACGGCGAATTGCTTGTCGGCGCTTCAGTAGTAGTGAAAGAAACAAACAAAACTACTTTGACTGATGCGAAAGGAAATTTTACAGTTTCCATTCCTGCAAAAGGAGCAACTTTAGTAGTTAGTTATATAGGCATGAGCAAAGTAGAGAAAAAAGTATCTGCTGCGGGAACTGTCAACTTTGAATTAACCGAAGTAGCCACATCCAATTTAAGTGAAGTGATTGTAATTGGGTATGGTACCCAAAAAATCACCAACGTTTCTGGTGCTATCTCCACTATTAAAAGTGTAGACATCGAGAAAGTGAATGCAGTTCGTACCGAAGAGGCCCTTCAGGGTCGTGCTTCTGGGGTGAGTGTCATTCAAGGTGGTTCTCCAGGTTCTAAACCTACAGTATTAATTAGAGGTATTCCTTCTTTCACAGGAACAGATCCTACGGTGATAGTAGATGGAGTGCAACAATCTTTGGTTGATTTAAATTCTATCAACCCTAACGATATTGAAACCATCAACGTACTCAAAGATGCGGCAACCACTGCTATCTATGGTGTGAGAGGCGGTAACGGTGTGATTGTGGTAACTACCAAATCAGGCAAGAAAAATCAAAAAGCTGAATTTAGCTTTAGCAGTAACTATGGTGTACAACAAGTCATGAACACGATTGGTGTTTTAAATGCCACTGAATATGCTGCTATGTTAAATGAAGGAAGTACTACTGCAGGTGGTGCTCCAATCTTTTCTAACTTATCTGGTATTGGAGTAGGCAACAACTGGCAAAATCAAATTTTCAAAGATGCTCCGCAACAAATTTATAATTTGACTGCTAAAGGCGGTTCCGAAAAAATGTCTTATTTATTAAGTGCAGGTTATTTAAACCAAGGTGGTATTGTAGGCGGTACTGATAAATCTAATTTCACAAGATCTAATTTTACAGCTAATTTGAATTTTGATTTATCTTCTAGATTAAAATTCATCATAAATACCAGCGCTTTAATATTAGATTCTAAAGGCGTTTTAGAAAACTCGTTTAATAGTGTGATTGGAAGTGCTTTAAACTTTGATCCTACCGTTTCTATTTTAAATACAAAAAATACAGCAAGTAAATTTGGCTTCAGTAATTTGCTTTTATCTGAAATTTTTAACCCACTTACTGTTTTAGATAATACTTATAATAAAAATATAGGAACTAAGTTATATGGTAAGTTTGAATTACAATATGACGTGATTAAAAATGTGAAGTTCACTTCTCGTTTTGGATATACAAAGTATGATGGTAATGCTAAATCATTTAGTCCACTTGCTTATTATGGCACTTACAACGTCGATAATTCAATGAATGAAGATGGTTCTGCGGTATTAGGTAAGCATAATAAAATTTCGCACGACAAGGCAAGCAACTTTAATTATATTTTTGAAAACTATTTCAACTATAATTTTAACATTAATACCAACCACCATTTCGAAACTGTAGCGGGTATGTCTGCTCAAAAAACTACAGGCAATACTGCAGGTGCGAGTCGTCAAGATGTGCCGTTTAACTCATGGGCATTTGCAGATTTCACAGCAGCTACTGGCTCGAACAATGCGAATAATACCGATGCCTTATCTGGTTATTATTACGAGTATTTCCGCCGTAACTTATCTTACTTTAGTCGTTTAAACTACGACTACAATGATAAGTATTTAGCTTCTTTTTCTGCTCGTCGTGATGGTTCTATCGCATTTGGTAAGGACAATCAATTTGGTAATTTTTATTCTAGTTCATTGGGTTGGTTAGTGTCTAAAGAAAAATTCTTTACTACCAAGTTCATCAACTTCCTAAAAATTAGAGGTAGCTATGGTTCTACTGGTAACGAAAATGTGAATCCTCAATATATCGGTATTATCACAGGCGGTCCAAGTTATGGTCCAACTGCAAACAGTAACGGTTACAGCTATGGTGAAGTATTTTATCCAGGTTCTACCGTTGGTTCTGCTGCTAACAATGCTTTAAGATGGGAAAAACAACTCCAAACTAATATTGGATTTGATATGAGCTTCTTAAATAGTCATTTTAGTTTAACGGCAGATTATTTTGAAAAAACTGTAGATGGTTTATTATTTACACCTTCTGCTTCTTTGTATTTAGGCACAGTGCCTATTCCTCAAGCTAATATTGGTACAACAAAAACTACAGGGTATGATATGACTTTAACGTATCATAATTCAAATACGCGAAAAGTAAAAGTAAATACTGCGGTAACCTTTACTACTTCTACTAATTTAGTAACAGCTACTAACTCAGATGGCACTGCTAAAATATTTGGAGGTGGGTACTTTAACGGTCAATCACAGTCGGTAACTGTATTTGAAAAAGGATTTACACCTGGTTATTTTTATGGTTTTAAAACAGCAGGTTTATTCCAAAATGCAGCTGATGTTGCTGCCGCTCCTAAACAAACAGGGGCACAACCTGGGGATATCAGATTTGTAGATATCAATGGTGACGGCAAAATTGATGCGAATGATAAAACAAAAATTGGTGATCCATTTGCGAAATTCACAATGGGTTGGAATTTAAACATTGAAGTTGGACATTTTGATTTTACTTCTTTTGTATATGCTTCAGTAGGCAATGACATATATCGTGCTTTTGAAAGAAACGCGAACTATACTAATAAGCCACGTGAAATTTTAGCAAGATGGACGGGTGAAAATTCTACCAACGACGCGCGCTTCCCAAGATATTCTTTTGTAGATAATAACAACAATGCGAGAGTATCTGATAGATATGTTGAAGACGGTTCATTTATAAAAATCAAGAATCTACAATTAGGATATTCCTTACCTGCTTCTATGACAAGAAAAGGAATCAATAAAATGCGTTTGTATGTTCAAGTTAAAAATGCGTACACGCTTACAAAGTACACTGGGTTTGATCCAGAAATTCCAGGAGGTATCCTAGAAACTGGTGTTGATCGCGGTGCTTATCCTCAACCTAGAACCTACGCTGTAGGACTTGATATTAAATTTTAAATCTTCATAAAATGAAAATAAGCATGAAAAAATATTTAAAAATGTTCGCGTTGGTTGCCTTTTTCGGTAGCTTAAACGCATGCACCAAATTTGTGGATTATAATCCCCAAGAAGAATTTAAAACTACTGATCAGGATTATCTAAAATCTGAATCAGATTACCGTACTATGGAAATTAGTTGTTACACTCCATTGCAATGGATTAACCAAGTAGTTCCTATTGGCGACATCGCTACTGATAATGCTGTAGCAGGTGGTGAAAACGCCTCAGATGTAATTCCATTGCAGCAAATTGACGATTATACTACAACTCCAGTAAATGGCCAATTGACTGAAATTTGGCAATCTGCTTACGAAGGTGTGAATCGTGCTAATTATTTAATTCAATATAAAGCCACCAATCCTGCTGGCGATAAAATTGATTTTGCTGGTAAAGATGCTTTGTATGGCGAGGTAAACTTTTTAAGAGCTTACTATTACTTTACATTAGTAAAAATGTTTGGTGATGTGCCTTTGTTTACTGATAAGAGATTATCATTAACCGATTCAAAATCCTTGAAGCGTGCTCCTAAAGCAGATGTATATAAGCAAATTGAAGCAGATTTAATTGCAGCGATTGCGGTATTACCTCCTTCACAAATTCAAAAAGGACGTATCACAAAACATGCTGCACAAGCTTTATTAGGTAAAGTGTATTTGTATCAAAACAAATTTGATGCAGCTGCAACCATGTTAGACAATGTTATAAATGCAAATGCGTTCTCTTTAGTACAAAATTTTGGCAATATCTTTTTATTATCTGGCGAGAATGGTTCTGAATCTGTTTTTGAAATTCAGTACTCTAATGCTTCTCCTTATTATAACTGGGGTGGTGCAACACGCGGACAAGGTAACTATGCGATTCAACAATGTGGTATTCGTGGTTTATCTGGCACTTCTGATTATGCACCAGGTTGGAGTACGAACTTACCTACTAAGGATTTAGCGAATGCATATGCTGCAGGCGATAAACGTAAAAACGTTACTGTATTAGATATTGATGCGTATAAAACAGCGAACCCTCAGTTTAATATTTCTTACCAAGTGGCTCCTTATAAAAATACAGGCTTATACAATCAAAAGTATTTACCTCGTAAAGGACAAACTTCGGGCCAAGTGGAATTAAACTACTTGAATAACTTTAGAATTATTCGTTATTCAGATGTTTTATTAATGGCTGCTGAAGCTTTTACTAAAGGAACAACAGTAAATGAAACGAAAGCGAAAACCTATTTAAACTTAGTTCGTCGTCGTGCATTTTTAGATAACGCGCATGATATCACTTCTACAGGAACTGCATTATATGATGCAATTTTAGTAGAACGCAGATTAGAATTAGCCATGGAAGGTGAACGTTTCTTTGACTTAGTGAGAACAGGAAAAGCGGCTTCAGTATTAGGTGCCAACTTTAAAGTAGGCAAACATGAAGTGTTCCCTATTCCACAAACCGAAGTTGAAATTTCAGGCCTCACTCAAAATCCTGGATATTAAAAAACTTTTAAAAATTAATGATAATGAAAAATTTTAAATATTTATTCGCTGTCTGTACTTCGCTGATCTTATTGGTCGGTTGTAAAAAAGACCTTTTTGAAGATGTGGCTTTCCTTGATGGGGTAAGTGCATCTGCCAAATTATCTGCTTTATATAATATAACGCAAGATAATACAGGTTTAGTAACTATTATACCTATTGGAGAAGGAGTTAGTTCCTTTGATATTTATTATGGTGACGGTACCGTTGCGCCTGTTAAAGTATTACCAGGTAAAAGCACGCAACGCGTTTATAAGGAAGGGCTTTATAAAGTAAAAATTGTTGGTTATAATATTACTGGTAAAACAACTGAAGTAACGCAAGATCTGACCGTTACTTTTAGAGCACCTGAAAATTTGAAAGTAACTTTACAGCAAAATGGATTAAATCTTAAAGTGGATGCAACTGCTTTGTATGAAACTTTCTTTAGGGCTTACTTTGGAGACTCAACAACAACTAATCCAGAGCCTTTTATGTCCTTTATTGAAGGACAAGTTGTATCGCATAACTATCCTAAAGCTGGAACTTATATTGTTAGGGTAGTTGCTTTATCTGGGGGTGTTGCCACTACGCAAAAAAGGGATACCATTAAAGTAGGTAAGCAAATTGATTTACCTGTTGCGTTTGATGATCCAAATTATGATTATACGATGAGTGACTTTGGTGGTAACGTTTCTACTTTTGCAGTAGATCCTACTAATGCCGCTAACAAAGTGATGAAAGTAGATAAAAATGTGGGTGCTGAATTTTGGGCGGGTACCACAATTGGCACAGGTCTTGGATTTACAAATAAAATTGCTTTAGCGGCTAACAGAACTAAAATGAGCGTAAGAGTATATTCTCCTGCTGCTGGTTATATAGTGAAGTTGAAAATTGAAGATGCTAAAGATGGAAATAAATCGGTAGAGACCGATGCCCTCACTACAAAAGCAAATGCATGGGAAACTTTAGTATTTGATTTTAACCAACCTAGTGGCGGAACCCCACAAGCTAATTTTGGGTTTAATTACAACAAAGCGTCTATCTTTTTTGATTTTGGAAATGGGAATACTTATGGCCCTACCAACAATGTTAAAAAGACTTTCTATTTTGATGATGTTATATTGATGCCAACTGAGATTGTATTAAGTCAAATTGATTTACCTGTTACTTTTGATGCAAAGAGTGTAAACTATGCAGTAACTGACTTTGGCAATAACGCTACCACTGATGCAGTTGACCCAACTAATAGCGCCAATAACGTTAAAAAAACAGTAAAGTCAAATGGTGCTGAAACATGGGCAGGCACTACAATTGGAACGCCAAACGGTTTTGCTTCTACGATTCCAATTAAAGCAGGCGCTACAAAAATGTCTGTAGATGTATATTCACCAGCGTCCGGACTGGTTATAAAATTAAAAATTGAAGATAAAAGTGACCCCACAAAATCTGTTGAAGCGGACGTAAAAACTACCAAAGCTAACGCATGGGAGACAATCACTTTTGATTTTAGTAAGGAGGCGGCTGGAACCGCTGTATTGAATACTGGTTTCACATTTAATAAGGCTTCTATTTTCTTTGATTTTGGAACTGTAGGTTCGGGAAAAACATTTTATTGGGATAATGTAGTCTTTGGTGGATCAACAGTATCTAATGCAGTTGAAATTCCTTTAACTTTTGAATCTACTACACTTAGTTATGCGTTTACAAATTTTAGTGGCGGTAACGCGTCTGTTGTTGATAATCCAAGTAAGACAGGTTTGAATACAAGCAGTAAAGTAGGTAAAATGATTAAAGGAGCAGGGGATCCTTGGGCAGGTGCTTTTATTACATTAGATAATGCTGTTGATTTTTCAGCGGGTAAAACTTTTAAAGTAAAAGTATATTCGCCTAGAGTTGGTGCCAAATTATTACTGAAATTAGAACACTTGACCGATCCTAATATTAATTTTGAAAAAGAAGTGTCTACTACAAAAGCAAATGAGTGGGAAGAAATAACTTTTGACTATAGTACGATTAATGCTGCCAATAAATACCATAAAGTGGTATTTATATTTGACTTAGGTACCATAGGAGACGGATCTTCTAATTTTACTTTTTACTTTGATGATATAAAACTTAACTAACGAATAATACAATACGTTATGAAAAATAAATTTAAATTACTTAGTTTGTTCAGCTTGTTAGTAATCCTTGGGTTCACTAGCTGTCAAAAAGAAGAATATAGTTTTGGTAGCATGAAAACTCCCACGGCTTTAGTGTTAACCACTACTGTTGCTGGCGTGGATAATGCCAACCCAGCTGGTAATGGTACTGGCGTAGTCACTATTAATGTGAAAGCAACAGATGCCCTTACTTATAAAGTGGATTTTGGGGATGGTAATACAGAAATGGTGCCATCTGGTGTCATTACTTACAAGTATACCAGTCCTGGTACTAGTGACTATAATATTACTGTTAATGCCATTGGAACTGGCGGTATTATTTCAAATACCAGTAAAAAAATCACTGTATTTGTTGCATTTACTATTCCTACTGCAATTTTACAAAACTTAACAGGAGGATCTTCTAAAATATGGATGTGTGATAAAGCGGCAGATGCACATTTTGGTGTGGGACCATCTGACGCGTTTGCTCCAATATGGTATGCAGCAGGTCCTAACTCTCGTGCTTCTGATGGTTTTTATGATGATGAAGTTACTTTCAGTAAAGATGCCAATAATAATGTCTCTATGGATCTAGATAATAAGGGAACTACCTTCGTTTTGGGTGCAGCCGTTTCTTATTATGGATTAAGTGGCCCTGAGGCTCAATACCCCATTACAACAAAAGGCGTTAAACGATTATCGTTTATGGACGCTACTTCCGCAAGCACCGCTGCTAATTCTACACGAATTCAGTTTATGGTACCCGGTAATGGATTGGTATTAATTGGTATGGGTAGTAATAAATACGAAATATTATCTTTGACTGCAACTACCATGATCTTAAGAACCATTGGCGCTGATGGAAATTCTTGGTATGAAAAATTAAAGGTTAAATAAAGGCATTGCATGAGATTATTAATGACTTGTCTGTTGAGCTTTTGGTTTTTGGGCTGCAGTAAAGGTGGTGAAGGTGGATCTGGTACTACAGATGTAGGACCCAGTAATCTTAGCGTTACACCAACTGTTAGCACAGATAATTCTGGTAATGTAAGTTTTATAGCCACTGCAACCAATGCAGTAAGCTATGAATATGATTTTGGCAATGGTCAATATCAAAATTCCACTACTGGATTGGTAACCTATAAGTATACTGCTTCAGGAACTTATACAATTACTGTCAAAGCAAAGAGTTCAACAGGCAAGATAATCTCAGCCACTACCAATGTTACTATTGTGGTGGCGTTATCATTAATATGGTCTGATGAATTTAATACAGCTGGTGCACCCGATGCTTCCAAATGGGGATATGATATTGGTGCAGGTGGTTGGGGGAATAGTGAATTACAGTATTATACGAATCGTACCGATAATGTTCTAGTGTCTAATGGTACTTTAAAAATCATTGCTAAAAAAGAAGCATATTCCGGAAGTAGTTATACATCGGCTCGCTTATTATCCAAAGGCAAATTTTCATTTCAATATGGCAAAGTAGAAATTTCTGCTAAACTTCCTGGAGGTATCGGTACTTGGCCCGCTATTTGGATGTTGGGCGATAATTTTACAACAGCTGGTTGGCCTACTTGCGGTGAAATTGATATCATGGAACAAAAGGGAAGGGATATGAATCGTATTTATAACACTTTACATTATTTAGGTAATTCTGGTGGCAGTGCCATTGGTACTTCGTATTTAATAGATAATGTGACTACTGGATTTCATAAGTATGGACTTATTTGGACCAGTGCAAGTTTACAATTTTTAGTAGATGATGTAGTGCGCTATACATTCGTGAATGCGAACAATTTGCCTTTTAATCAAAAATTTTTCTTGATTTTAAATATGGCTATGGGGGGAACTTTCGGAGGCAATATAGATGCTGCATTTAATAGTGCGCTCATGGAAGTGGATTATGTAAGAGTGTATCAATAATAATAGGGTTCACTTTTATAGTTAAGAATAATTCTTTTCTAAAAAAGCCTATGGCTAATTCACTACTTGCAATTTTAAATTAATTATTAATTACAACAATGAAACGTTTCAACATATTTCAAATTTTTATATCTCTATTTTGCGTTTTGATATTACAATTACAATTAGATGCGCAATCAAATAAAAAAGTATTATTTTTTGATGATTTCACAAGTGCCAATTTAGACCGTTCCAAATGGAATGTAATTATAACAGGGGATCATTTCAATGATGAACTACAGGCATACATTGATTCTGCCAGCACTTTGTTTCTAGAAAATGGATGCTTAGTCTTTCGTCCCCAATATTCTCCTGGTTTTATCACCAAGGACGGCAAACGCTTTGATTTTACTTCAGCACGTATTACGACTCAAAACAAATTTGATTTTGCTTATGGTACTGCCGAAGCTAAAATAAAATTAACCAAAGGTTCGGGATTGTGGCCTGCTTGGTGGATGTTAGGAAATCAAATTTGGCCGGCCACTGGCGAAATTGATATCATGGAAAATATTGGTGAATCTGATTGGGCTAATGTGGCAGTTCATGGACCAGGATATAGCGGAGAAACACCTTTTGTGAATCGTCAATATTTTAATGCTTCTAATGATGTTACTAACTGGCATGTATATGCCGTGGAATGGTCACCTACCGAAATGATTTTTAAATATGATGGTATTGTCATGTATAAGGTGTCTAAAACAATGATCAATCATTACGGCAAATGGGTATTTGATGAGCCCAAACATTTACTATTAAACTTTGCAGTGGGGGGCATTTACCCTGCAAAAATTAATGGTATTAAAGGAAAAGGAGTAAAGTATGGTTTACCAGAATCCACTGCGGAACTGATTAAAAATAGTAAAGTAAAAATGTGGGTGGATTGGGTGAAAGTATCGCGTTAAAAATGAGATAAACCTAGGCATTATTTATTTTTATAATAACGATAAAAATTGCGTCCGATTTCTTTGTACCTATTTAGTTATTTTTTATAATTTTTCCCTTAAATTCGGTAAGGAAAAATTCCCATTTTTTAGTGGGTAATAAAAAATAGTAATAATGAAAAATATTTTCAAGCATCTTTGTATCATTTTTATTTTGTTAATCGCCGTGTTAGATTTAACTGCACAAGTAAAAACGAAGGATGATTTACAAATAACGCAGCAACATCCAAGAATACTTTTATTTAAAGGAGAGGAAGCAAATTTGGTTAGCTCTATAACCAAGGATCCTGTATGGTCCATGTTGCACAATGCAATCATAAAGGAAAGTGATCGCATCATAACTATTGTGCCAATCAAAAGAATACAAATTGGACGACGACTTTTAGACAAATCAAGGGAAGCATTAAAAAGATTGTTCTATTTGTCCTATGCCTATCGTACCACCAATGATCAAAAGTATTTTATAAGGGCAGAAAGCGAAATGTTGGCAATTGCAGGTTTTAGCGATTGGAATCCATCCCACTTTTTAGATGTTGCTGAAATGACCATGGCCATGTCTATTGGGTATGATTGGTTATTTGATCAACTTTCTCAAAGCGCCAAAGATTCCATACAAAATGCCATTATTAAAAAAGGAATTGAGCCATCTCTTGATAGTAAAAATAATAGTTGGTTAAAAGCCGAACACAACTGGAATCAGGTGTGTAATGCAGGTATGGCATATGGGGCTATGGCAATATATGAGCGAGATCCAAAATTGGCAAAAATGATTATTAATCGCGCCATTGAATCAATGGCAATCCCAATGAAGGATTATGGACCTGATGGTATTTATCCAGAGGGCTACGGTTATTGGGGATATGGAACCACTTTTAATGTTTTATTTTTAAGTGCACTTGAAAAAATTTACGCCACTGATTTTGGTATGACGAAAGCCCCTGGCTTTTTAAAAACTGCATCTTTCATGGAAAGTATGACTGGCACCACTGGTAAGCCTTTCAATTATTCGGATGCAGGGGGAAATGGCTCATTTAATCCGGCTATGTTTTGGTTGGCAAATAAGGTAAATGATCCAAGCTTACTTTGGGTTGAAAAATCCTATCTTAAAATTGAAAGATCAGAAAACTTAATGAGGGAGAGAATTTTGCCAGCGATCATGTTATGGAAAGGACAAATAGCAACAAAAGATATTAAAGCGCCGATTGCAACTGCATTTGTAGGCAAAGGTAAAAATCCAATGGCGATGATGCGAACATCCTGGACGGATTCAAATGCAATATATATCGCAGCAAAAGGGGGATCCGCATCAATCAATCACGCACATATGGATATTGGTTCCTTCATCATGGATGCAGATGGTCAAAGATGGGCTATGGATTTTGGTATGCAAGATTATGAATCACTTGAGTCCAAGGGGGTTAAACTTTGGGGCCGTACGCAAAATTCAGAAAGATGGGATGTTTTCAGACTTAATAATTATGCGCACAATACACTTACTATTGATGGCCAACTTCAGGTGGTTGAAGGAGATGCGCCCATTATAAATGATAATAAGGATCCAAATTTCATGCAAGTAACATTTGATTTGAGTACGGTATATAAAAATCAACTTGCTTCAAGTACTCGAGGTATTGCAATTGTAAATAAAAATCATGTGGTTGTAAGAGATGAGATTCAAACACTAGATCGTGAAACAAAAGTTAGATGGACCATGCTCACACCTGCTGATGTTGAAATAGTCGGCACAGAAACAGCAGTTTTGAAAAAAGGTGGAAAGACACTTACCTTAAAGGTGTCAGGTGCAAATAATATAACTATGAAAACATGGTCTACGAATCCTCCAAGAGATTTTGACGCCCCCAATCCTGGTACCATACTAGTAGGCTTTGAAGCAATTATCCCAGCGAACACTAAAGTTAATTTTGATATATTGTTAATTCCAGGTGCAACATCTACAACTAAAACACCAAAAGTTAAACCATTGAGTGCTTGGTAAAAGTTTTATGACCGGGGTAAAGATAAAAAAGCGGCGCATCATCTGATGCGCCGCTTTTTTATTAATATATCTTCAGTAAGTTGCTTTAATTTTTAAGGTAAAAACTTAATATATTTTACAACTTAGTTGTTTTGTATATTTTAACTGTTCCATCATTTTCGTTACTAGTAACAATCAAACTTTGGTTAATAGGGCTTTTAGAAGCAGGAATGAAAATAAGGCCTTCTGGTGCATCACCTGTTTTATATATTTTAATAAATACTGGAGCAGTTGGATTAGTGATATCATAAATAGCAAATGCGTCGGCTCTTTCTAAACCAACAATTGCAATATTTTTGCCACCTATTCTGCCAAGGCATATTGATTCAGGCTCAACCCCTTTATCATCACTTCTTGCATCATCGTAAATTGCTAATTCCTTTGCTTTAGTGTCTAGTTCATTTTTGCTATCAAATACTTGGCTACCTGTTGTGGCATTCCAAACACTAAATGACCTAGAACCTAATGAATATAAGGCATCAAAATCGCCATCGCCATCTGTATCCCCTAAAGTTGTTGTGATATTTAATCTGCCTAAAATCGCTTCTGTTTTAAGTGTTGTAGCAGTTGGGAAATTTGTTGCATCTAACGATACTGCACTTACTCTTTTCATTTCAACAAAGGCTTTGTATTCTCTTGAATCACCTTCATTAGCTGTAAATAAGTAAGGTGTTCCATTGTAATTAAAAAATGCAATCGCATCTGGCATATATATACCGTATACTTTGGCATAGTTGGAAAATTCAATTTTACTGTCCTTATCACTTGCATCAATGCCATTACCCGCTAAAGAATAATCTTTAAATCCAAGAGGTGTAATTTTTTTAATGGTTGCCGTTGTGATGTCAATTTCAGCAATCGCATTATTTTCTTGAAGTGTTACATAGGCTGTTTTTGAATCATCAGAAACAGTTATATATTCTGGTTCAATATCTTTAATGAAATTTTTACCTGGACCAAAAATTCTAAATCCTTTAGCAGTTAAACTAGCTAACTGGCTTTCAAAAGATGCAAAATTTAGGGTAACAACAGAATAGTCAGCTACTTTAATGATAGAAACACTTCCTTCTGGATCATTAAGATAATCATCACTTGGCTCGCCTTCATTTGCTGATATTATATAATTGCCATCTGGGCTAAATGTAACCATATCAGGAAGTGCACCAACGTTGATTGATTTAATTTCAGCATAGGTTGTTGTATTGAATACAACTATTTTACCAGGCGCCTGTTTGTTGGTAGATTCGATTGCTGCTGCTAATTTCCCATTACTCACTGCAACGCTATTTACATAACCACCATATGGAAGCATGCTAATTGATTTTATCACAGTTAAAATAGCAGGATTGCTCATGTCAATGACATCAATTTTATTTTCAGCGCTGTTATTTACTGCAAATAATCTATCAGTTGCTGGGTCGAAAGCAGTAATTTCTGCTGCACCTAAGCCACCTAAATTGATAGAGGCTACTTCAACATAACCTGATAAATCTTCGTTTTGAGTGTTTTCTAATGGGGGCGTTGCATCCTGTTTGCGGCAAGAAAATATAACCACCGTTATAATTACTAGATAAATGAGTTTAATTTGTTTCATGATTTTAATTTAATCGTGAAAATACCCCTAACATGTTATCAGTATATGAACTTATTATTAATTTATTATTAACAATATAGTATAATCAAAACCCCCTTAATACGAAAATATTGGCTTAATGGATTAGGCCAGTCCGTCTTTTTTTGCCCTTACATTGGGTGGAATTATTCAAATAGCCGGATCTGGCGTAGCACGCTTAAAAATTATTGCCTAAAAACATGAATTAAATCTGAAACAGAAAGCTTATTTTTAAAACACATAATATCCTTAATTTATAAGCATGAAAATAAAATCAATTTTAATAGCATCTATTATATTTACATGCTTACGCCTAAATAGCCAAGAAGTTGCTTCCCAAGAACTTTATTTAGAACAAATAAAAGGGCAAATGCAGGTTGAATGGCCAAAAAATAGAACAATCAATTTAGTGTTTCATGGCCATTCGGTACCGGCGGGATACTTTAAAACACCAGTTGTTAATACACTTGCTTCCTATCCATATATTGTTTTAGAACAAATAAAATCTAAATACCCTTTTACCGTATTAAATATCATCAATACTTCAATTGGTGGTGAAAATTCAGAAAGCGGTGAAAAAAGGTTCGAGTCACAGGTACTTAATCATACACCAGATGTATTATTTATTGACTATGCTTTAAATGACAGAGGTATTGGATTAGTAAGAGCTAAAATTGCTTGGGAAAAAATGATTCGTGCTGCTTTGGATAAAAACATCAAAGTAATCCTATTGACACCTAGCCCAGACCAAAATGTTGACATTAAGAATGATCAAACCATTCTTGACCAACATACGCTTCAAATAATACAATTATCGAAATATTTTAATGTTGGCCTAATTGATACTTATGCAATCTTTAAAAATAAAACAAAGCAAGGAGTTGCGTTAGTTGATTTAATGTCTCAAGTAAATCACCCCAATGCCAATGGTCATCATTTAATTGCTGATGAGATTATGAAATATTTTAAGTAAAACCACTGCTTTAATTACTTCTTTAAATGCTATTGCTACAATAAAATATATATGCCCCTATTTTTTATTAATGACCGATTGTAGGTAAGTTTCTAGTTCGTCTATTTCTTTGTCTGAAATATTCTTAAATGCAGGCATATTCCCTTTGCCATTTGAAATTAAACTTCGAAAACTAGATTTGTCGTTGAGGTAGTTCGATTTAATCAAAGAAGGATTTCTATTCCCATCGCCATTTAAATTGCTTTGATGACAATTAGTACAGTAGGTCTGATAAATTTGGGCACCAATTTTACTGTACTTTATTTGTATGATATCCTTTAGTGCATCTGGTGTTTTAATGTTATTAGCTGAAATTTTTCTTTGTTCCATTTTAGTTAAGGCGGATGCAGTAAATTTGGATCTATCTTCTTTGTATAGTATTCTCCATATTTTCCCTTTCTTGGAATCATTGATATATAAAGATCCATCAGGTCCTTCCGCAAGTCCCATGGGTCTGTATTTGGCATCACTTACATTTACAATGGTATCAACGCCAGCAAAACCATCTGCAAATACTTCCCATTCACCTGCTGGTTTTCCATTTTCAAATGGTACAAACGCTACTATGTAACCTGCTTGCGGATAGGGACCTCTATTGGTAGATCCGTGAAAAGCAATAAAGGCACCGTTTTTATATCTATTAGGGAATTGGTCACCTGTATAAAATAACAAATCATTAGGTGCCCAATGTGCAGGGAATGTAGCTAGTGGGTTTGTATAGGTTTGATCAATAGCTAATTTTTTTCCATCTCCGCCATATTCAGGTGCTTGTAATTTTTGTTTGGTAAGTGCATCGTAATAGGAATATGGCCAACCATAATTACTATTTTCATTTATTTCAAAAAACTCCTCTGCTGGCGTAACTGCATTATCCCATGCTGAATAAAATTGTGGCCATAATAAATGTAAATCATCTCTGCCATGTTGCAGAGCAAATAAAGCGTTGGTTTGTTTATTCCAATCCATGGCAACAATACTTCTCAGGCCAGTACCTAACTGTGTTCCATCTTTCTGTGTTTGATTTAATGCGTTTGCTTTGAATTTCCATACACCTGCACGATTGATTAGTTCAGGACAAGGATTTTGGCCTGCTTGTTTTACAGAAGTTCCACTAGTATTGATAAAACTAGCGCATGCATTAGAAGGAGCACTATACGGTACATACATATTCCCTGCATTATCAAAGGCTAATGGTTTGGCGATATGCCATTGCGCACTTTCATCTATCAAAATAATTTCTTGTTTTGAGGTAGGCACTAATTCATTGTCTAGTTTTTGTCTGTATACGACCTGTTCTGTACTATAATATAAGTAGCCATTATTTATTCGCATGCCTGTTGCGAAAATGCCATCGTTTAAATAACTACCAAATGGTTGAATAATATCTGCTTTACCATCACCATTCTGGTCTCTTAACGCTACCGATCCGGGGGCATCTGAAGTGATTTTTAATTTTACATAAATATCACCATTCTCTTTTACTGCTAAATGTCTTGAAGGCCCAATACTATCTATTACAACGACTGCGCCAAAACCATCGGGTAAATATAAGCCTCCGTTATCTTTATCAAAAATGATATTATCTTTTTTAGATGCACATCCTACCATCAGCATACATGCACTTAAAACGATGATATTATTTTTAATAATATTTTTCATTATTTGTCTTTTACGCATCTAACAGCCAATCCATTTCTATTGCCGTAAGCGTCTTTGAAAACCATCGGGCTAGCATATAATACAAATCGATACCAAGATTTTGCAGTATCTATTGCAGTGGATGACCACCATCCACCTCCTTTACCTTTATAGCCAAAACCACCTAACCCGTTTCTTAAGCCACTAGGTAATGCCTCAAAACCACTCCCATTAGTGCCATTACCAGAACTATCTTTATTATTTTCCCATCCGTAAGTGTATTTCAATGCATGCCCTGCTTTTTTATCTCCACCCAACGCTAATACCAATAATCCCCATTCTACATCGGTTGGAATATGCCAACCTTCCGGAGCCAATCCTCTTGGATCATTTACCGCATACCAATTATATAACTTTCCAAATTGCGCACCTTCCCCGATATCATTATTATAATAACACCATGCTGCTTTTCTTGCAATTCCATTTTCCACCCATTCTTCTTTCGTTTTGCTTTCGGGAATCGTATCGCCATTTTTAAATGTAACCACATCTAAATTTTTTATCATCCAATTATTTTCTCCAATTTTAATAGCGTCAAAATCGGGTTGTTGCTTACAGGAAATACATACTATTAACACCGTAGCTAAACAGCTTATATATAGTTTCATTTAAATAATTTTATGCTTATCTAAGATACTTAAACTTTTCAAATTTCGGGGTATTTGATTATTTGGTAAATTAAATCGGTCTATGTTTTTTACCGTATAAATTTATTTAAATCGGGCAGGGTGCGCCTCCTCCCAAATAGTTGCTTTTTGGAAGGCCTGTGCAATGGATAAAATAGTGGCTTCGTCATATAAGTTACCTACGAAACTAATACCAGTAGGTAGATTGAATTTTTTATCAAAACCAGTGGGTACGCAAACTACAGGGTTGCCTGTTAAATTAGTAATGGCCGATTGATTGCCATCTCCCCTTGAAGGACAAATGATAACATCATATTGCTGCATCACTTCATTTACTTTTTGCATAAGTGTATAGCGATGTCTCTGTGCATTAATATATTCTACAGCCGGTACAAATCTGGCGGTTCTAAATTGGTTAGGCCAATCATTTTTTGCTTGTCTGGTTAGGACATCGTCAATATTTAATCTCGTCATTTCATCAAATTGCGCTGCACATTCTACACCAATAACAACATCCATGATATTGAAATTATATACGCCACTGTCTGGGAAATTTACTGGAATTAATTGCACACCTAATTTTCTAAATTCTTCCAATACCTTAAATTCATTTCTTGAAGTATCTTTAATTTTGTCAAAATAATTTTTTGCGTAGGCAATTTTTAATTTTTTAATGTCTTTGTTTGGGGTGTAATTAAATGGTTTATTTACTGCACTACCATCTTTGCCATCAGTGCCATGAATATAATTAAATACAACAGCGGCGTCTGCAGCTGATCGGCAAATAGGCCCCACTTTATCTAAACTATAACTTAGGGCCATCGCCCCTGTTCTGCTAATACTTCCAAATGTGGGCCTTAATCCTGTGGCACCACAGGTTGTTGAAGGCGAAACTATACTTCCCCAAGTTTCCGTACCAATAGCAAAGGGTACTAAACCAGCTACTGTTGCGGATGCTGATCCTGCAGAAGAACCCGAAGAACCATAATTTAAATTCCATGGATTTTTTGTTCTACCACCAAACCAATAATCACCCATGGCTAAAGCGCCTAAAGTAAATTTAGCCACTAGTACTGCGCCCGCTTCTTTTAATTTAGTATATACAAAAGCATCTTCATCAATGACTTGATTTTGATAAGGTGCAGCTCCCCAGGTAGTTTTAGTGCCTTTAACAGCGAATAAATCTTTTAAACCATAAGGTATACCATGTAATAGTCCTCTGTATTTTCCTTGTGCTAATTCCGCATCTGCTTTTCTAGCTTGCGCATAAGCCATGTCCTCTTGTATACTAATCACGCACTGTAAAGTGTCACCCCATTTTTTTATTCGCGCTATAAAAAATTGCGTCAACGCAAGGGAACTAATTTTTTTATTTTTAATTAATGATGCTAATTGTTCAATGGAGTAAAATGCTAACTCATTTTTATTGGCAGGCAATTGAACAGTATTGTCTAATTTCCAAAGAATAGTTTTCTGCACTTCATTAAAATGCATACCAGGTAAAACTGGAGTTTGCCACATACTTAAAGGAACACTATTGGCTAAAGGCAAATTATGCATCGCTTTAAAGTTGGCTATATTGTCAATTACATCGGAGTATAATGTATCTATTTCTTTCGTAGTAAAACTAAGGTCAAATAGTTTAGCACTACTGATTAAATCTTTTTTTTGAATAGAAGAATCTTGTGCGGAAACAAATAGGCCAAGTGATAAAAGAAGGCAAGTAATAATGATGCGCATAAATAATTTATTTTTTATTTAAAATTTTATCAATTTCTTGATACATTAAATGAATGCCAGGAAGATGCATGGAACCATGACTAAATCCTTGTAATTCGTAGAGTGAAATATTTTTATTGCCTGCTAATTTCATCATTCTAACAAAATAGGCATTCTCTTCGTATCTGCCTAGTAATTCTAATTCTCGATCGCCGGTGATGTCAATAATTATTGGCGTTGTAGCTTTTATAAAGTTCATTGGAGCGAACTCGTTTATGACTGGTTGTACATCTTTAATATTATTTTCTGCTCGAATAGTAAAATGAGTGATTGCTTGAGGACTTAATGGAATACAGGCTTTAATTCTGTTGTTGGAAATATTTTGCTTTAACAACCATGACGCATCCATGGTTAACATCAATGCCAAATAACCGCCAGCGGAATGACCCGATAAAAATATTTTACTTGTATCGCCACCATATTTTTGAATATTATTGAACACCCATGCAACTGATGCAGCGGCATCTTCAATAAAAGCAGGAGAATGCACTTTGGGGCTTAATCTGTATGCTGCCGATACAATGATAAACTTATCGTTTTTTAATTCCTCAGGAATTGCTTTGGTTCCGCCTTTTAATCCGCCACCATGAAACCAAACAATTACAGGTAATGCCTTATTGTTATTATTGGGTAAATAGATGTCCAATTTGCATTGGCTTTCTTGATAGGCATCGGTAATATCCTTTTGACTATAATAGGGTGTATTTAAAATTTCCCTTTTTTGAGCTTGTATTTTTAAAGAAAATAAAACAAGCAGCATTAGAATTTTAAAATATTTCATTTAGTATTATTTATAAATTAAAGATAATCAATCAATGAACTCCCAGTATAATATTTTATATTTAAGCTTTAATTATCTTTATTATATGAGATCTTTTTTAAATTGCTGTATTTTATCCATCCTATTCTTACTAATGGGTGGTTGTAAAAAAACCACAACCACAACGCCTGTGGTTGTTACCCCAGTTGTCAACCCGCCCGTGACCATTGTACCCCAATTAATTGATCCTGCAACGCTCAAGGGTCCCTTGGTTTTTCAATCAAATTTCGAACCGCCATGCGCAGTGGTTCCTATCAATGCAACTACAGATCGGATTACTGGGAAAGATGCAATATTGGGATCTAGCAATGATTGGGATGCCCTGGAAGGGAATGTTTTGAGTACAAGACCCTATTTCAATTATAATGGAGGAGATCTTAACAAGCGATTTGCCAAAATCTCGGTAGATCCAGTCAATGCTTCCAATAAAGTTTTGCATTATAGCATCAATGATTCTTGGACAGAAACAGGGGGTGATATAAAGGCAAGGGTACAATATGAATTTTATGGAATTAAAAGTGCATACAAAGAATATTATCAGTCTGTTCGCATTTTTCTTCCAGACGAGTTCAGCCTGTTAAGAAAGTATCCCAATACCATTAAATGGCTCACCATTGTGGAAATATGGAATAATATTACCTGGAGTCAAACGGTACCCAATCGTTACAGGCTTACTTTAGGAATCGGTAAACTTATTCCAACCGAGGATGACCTTCATTTTATTATTGATGCACAGGATTGTCTTTTGAATCCGGATGGTAGCCAGCAGTACACTACTTTATGGTCTGAAAGTGGCGCTAAGTCAGCTGTGCCGATAGGTAAATGGTTCACCCTTGAATATTATTTCAAGGAAGGGAATGCAAAAAATGGAAGATTCTATATGACTATTGAACCTGATGGAGGCAAAAAAGAAATGATCTTCGATATTACCAATGTTACCCATAATTCAACGGATACTGGTCCTGATGGGGTAACCCATTTCAATCCAATGAAAATGTATACCTCCAAGGAATTGATTGCCTATTTGAAGCAACAAGGGAAATCACTCAATATATATTGGGATGAGTTTAAGTTATGGAAAAAATAAAAATGTAAAAAAGCTTTTGGCATCCCATTTTACATCCGTGTTAAATGCTTAGTTTCTTTTTTTATTTCTGATTAATTTTGGACCCATCCACAACCAAAATCCAGTCACCGTAAAAAAGAATAATGCAACACCCATGATCGATGTATAAATTAGTTTAATGGGTTCTCCGTCGTTTTTAAAATAGTAATCAAGGAATGATCCATCATGTATATCCTCGATGAAATCAGATCTGCGCTGACTTATCTGTAAAACATCACCTGATTGGCCATCTAATTGAATCTCCCAGTAGTTTTCGGTATATACAAATTTAACGATCCCCTTATCTTTTCTGATATCAATTCTGTCTAAATTAGTGCTTAATGATTTATCTACTTTAGTAATTAAAACACTGTCAGCAATTTTTAAAAGTTCTTTCGTTGTTTTCCAACTATCCAAATTTGTAGAGATTCCTTTTGAGGTTGCTGGAAGTATCCATCCGTTACTATTTTTTTTCCAACCTAGCATTAATCCGGTGATGGCAACAATAAAAAAGAATAAAAACAAGAATGCGCCCATTGTTCTATGAATCTTTCGGGCAATACGTAAAATAGTTACTTGCATGTTTTTAAGATGAAAATTAAATCAATTTAAGCCCAAAATAACCAATTGCTGTGAATATAACACAGCGCAATACCACTCCTAGACTACACCAAAATACCATTTTATTGGTAGGGACATTAAAGCTTACTCCAATGCCAATACTTATAGGAGCTCCAACACTCATCGTGCCCAATAAGCCTAAACCAATGACACCATATTTCTCCCAAATTTTTAAGACGAATCCAGGCTCTTTGGCAACTTTATTGACTTTAGTTTTTCTTAATGAACTTACCCATTTTTTAATGATGTCACCTAGGTATGCTGCTACAAAAACACCTATTAAACCTCCCAAAACACTGTATGAAAAAATTTCTACTGGATGTAGTTTAAAAGCAAACCCAGCTGGTATTGCAGCATATATCTCAAAAGTGGCCAGACCAATTACACTAAGAATCTTATAAATCATTTTTTGCTAATTTCTGCTTAGGCACAAAGGTAGCATTATGTATTATAAGTAAAATACTATTATTTCATGCTATTCAACCAATCCATAATCCCAAGTTGAATTTTCCCGGCAACTTGCGCATGAAAAATTGGTTTCACAATTCTTTTTTCGTCCTCTGGGTTACTTAAGAAAGCAATTTCGACTAAGCAATTTGGAAAATCAGTAGGCGCATTTAATGCGAAGTTGAAATGACCAATATTACCAAACTCATCTAATTTCAATTCAAGCATTCTTTTTAAAATGGTAGTAGTGAGTGGTCTAAAGCCTATATGTTTATAATAGGTGCTTACCCCTTTCACTGATTCTTTTGAACTGGAGTTTAAGTGCAATGAAATTTCAAAATCAGGATTTTGCTGCTGCAGCCATAAAATGCGATCCTTATTATCAAAACTCGTATCTGTTTTTCGCGTCATGATGATTTTCTTCACCCCTAGCTTTTTCAAAGATTTTTCAAGTGCTTTTGCAAAAAGAAGGGTTTGTTGTTTTTCAGATGCTTTTAGCTTTAATCCTGAAGCACCACTATTGTTCCCTCCATGGCCTGCATCAATAGCAATGACCATTTGACGAATATCTAATTTAGTGGGCTGGCGCTTTATTCGAACACTTAAAAACTTTTCTGTGTAGGAAATCGAATAACCCCAATGCTGTGCATGTTTTAATTCAATGGTTACCCTAACAACGTCATCTTCCACTTGATTGTAATAAACGTTTTTAACTTCTTTCAGTGAACTTAATTGAGTTACCCAATTGGTATTACTTTGAACTCCGTAAAGATCAATCATGATTTTACTAGGGCTTATTTCCATCCAGGATTTATAGGGTAGCTTTTCGTCGAGATATATATTAACGTAATCGAATAAGGAATCACCTTTTGAAATAAAGGAACCTGTTAAGTGGTAAGGTTTTTTTATTGGAGAAGATGAATCTGGTTTAACATATGATTTTTCGATAAGTGCAGTATGAAATTTTGATAATTGAACGGTATACATATCTTTCACTGAATCAACTATCTTCAATAAAACATTGGAATCGATATAACCCATCTTAGCTCCACCTAGTCGGTCTTCACCCATACCATAGGACAAGGCAGGTAATTTTCCGGTCGTTCTTCCATAATACAAAAAGTTGCTAGAACTGTTCTGTGCGACACCCTTAATACTGGTGAGCATGCAAATGATAAAGATGAAATTTTTCATGGTTTGAAGTTACTGAAAACACTTGAATCTGCGTCTATTACATACCTATACATTCAAGGCATAACCCATTATCTAATTAAAATTCCCGTCAATCAATGACCAACGGTCAAAATTGCGTTTCTGTAATTCATCATTGACGGATTTTATAACCCATTTTGATTTCGGTGCTAAAACATCGTAATTAATTTTTGCGCCATTTGGAAATCGAAAGCTAGTATTTGATTTTTCTGCATTTGAATTTAAAGCAACAACTTGGTCAAGTAAATTAGTAGTGGATACATTTTCAAAAACTGCTATTAATCCAAATTTAGGTGTTGAATAAATTACTAAAACAATACCATCTTGCATTTGATACATTAACCAATTGCCTATTTTTCCAATGGGTTTGTAAATACTCGGAATATTTACTGGACCTGCTGCGCATGCAAAGTTTTTGTATACCCCCGTATTGTTCCATTTTTTAAAATCAATACCAGGACCTGCGATATTAAAAGTTTCAGATTTTTTTGTAGCTTGATCATTTAAAAATAGGCAGATGGGTCTGGCTACAATTAAAGATAGTTCTCCTCTGTTTACACCTCCTGCAGACAATAAAAAATGTTTGCCTGCTGAATAAATTTCAGGAGAAGCCTTACGACCATGTCCTAGCTTTACATAATAACCATTCATTTTATCATTTTGCAACTTGACTACTTCATCTGCAGGTCGATAAGACATTATTACCCCCATCAAGGAATGCGGCGAACTTGCATACCCTTTACTAGTATCAAAATTTAGTGTTGAATAACTAAGCCAGGCCTTCATAAATAATGAATGATAATCGGTCTTTATTTCCTGTATACCCGCTTTTTCATAACGACGGCGCATTGGGGCGTAATGTTTTAATTGATAACTACCCAAAGCGTAACACCAGTTTATATAATCTAATACATCTCGCGCTGCTAATTGCATAGCATCAGAGCCAAACGCTTCTAAATTTAATAATGCAGTAATAGTGTATCCAATATAAGGCAAGGAATTAAATTCATATAATCCTTTTGTTTTCAGGTTAAATAATTCCTGCAACAGCTTTTGCTCCATACCATTTTTGCTATTGTTGTATATTGGATTAGCATCTCCGTGCAACATTAGCCACCTATTTTTCAAATACCTTGAACCTTCAGTCATCAAAATATGGTTTTCGGTTTCTCTTAATAAGCCCAACGTTTTCGGAGTGGCGTATCTAAATTCATTTCCCGATTCTATCATTAGTACATTCAGTAAATAATTTGCAGTTGCTGGAAAAAGTATACTTGGGTGGTCTCCAAATTTCCATAAAATGGCAGTGAGAATAGTTAATGAAAAATCATAATCTCCATTTTTATTCAATGCCCATCTCGTTCCTGATACACCATTTACTTGCATATTTAATATGAAAGCATTGGTCTGAGAAATGTTTTTATTGGCAAATAAATTAGCGAGTAACACACGGGGGGCATCTACTTTTCCACTTTGTTTTATTTCGTCTAAACTTCTGTTCGTCCAATGATTTAAAACCCGATCACCATATTCGGAGGATGCATTCCAAATTTTGGTCCTTTGTTTGGGCACATCCATATTAGTATCAGGCACCTGACCCTGCTGTTGTATTACCGCTTCAAATAGGGAAGGGGATGCATCAATATGGTCAAATGGAAAAAAAATAAAAGAAACAAGTGATATATGTAGTAGGTATTTATTCATTGTGATATTTGTTCGTCGGTAGAATATTTTAAATTTTGTTTGAAGCATTTTAAGTTTTAAAAATAGTGAATTATTTAATAAAAAAAGATTGCCATTTCCCACATTTACAAATACTTATCAAAAGATACCTGGAATAATAGCCAATACTACTTTTTTTAATTAATTTGAGTGAAATTAATACTATGAAAAAAGTACTTACGCTACTCTCTTTTACACTCATTTGTGTTTTTGCAAAAGCACAGGAATCTACTAGTTATCAAAAGCCATCCAAGGAAGTTGCCGACTTATTGTTAGCTCCTCCCACTCCAACTATTAGTGTTGATGGAAAAGCGCAATTGATGTTGGTCATGGAAAGAAGCTTTTATCCAGCTGTAGAAGAGTTAGGTCAACCAGAATTTAAAATTGCTGGTATACGTATTAATCCAAACAATTTTTCTTTATCTAGACAAAATTTTATCAAGCAGCTTAGTCTTAAAAATTTAGTCACTGGAAAAATGATTTCAATTGTAGGGTTGCCTAGTAATTTATCGGCCTTGAATCCTACTTGGAATCCTTCAGAAAATAAAATTGCTTTTTACAATGTTACAGCTACAGCTGTCGATGTTTGGGTAATTGATATTAAAACAAGTACATGTAGTAAAATAAATAAAAATGCAGCAAACATTGTATTGAGTAGTAGCCTAATCTGGTTAGATGATACAACAGTACTATATAAAATAAATACACATACTGCTGCTCAAATGAGCAAAAAGCCCATTACGCCTAAGGGCCCAACGATTCAAGAAAGTTTAGGCAAGGTAGCACCTAGTGTTACTTATCAAGATTTAATTAAATCACCTTATGATGAATATGCATTTGAGTATTTAGCAACTGCTCAATTGGTAAAAAATAATGCAGGTGTTGAAACAAAAATTGGTGCCCCTGCTATAGTAAGTGCTATTGATTTATCTCCAGATAAAAAATATTTTTTAACACGAACTATTAACAAACCATTTTCTTATTTAGTAACTGTTTATGGTTTTGCTACTACTGTAAACGTAACGGACCTAAATGGTAAAATGGTAAAAACAATTGCCGATTTAGCTTCTGCAGAAACTACGCCAAGCGGTTATGACAATGTTCAAAATGTGGCAAGAGCATTTGATTGGAAAGATGATGAAGCTGCTACCATTATCTATGCGCTTCCATTAGACAGCGGCATAATGAAAAAAAATGTTCCCTTTCACGATGTTGTTATGGCTTTAGCTGCTCCTTTTACTGGTAGTCCCAAAGAATTATTTAAGACAACCACTAGATATAGTAGAACTGTATGGGGTAATGAACATATAGCATTAGTTACAGAAATGTTGCGGAGCAAACAACAATATAAAGTAAGTAGATACGACGCAAGCATTAATACCTTGACGACTTTATACCAAGGTAATATGACCGATGCTTATAACAACCCAGGCAGTCCAGTTACCACTAAAAATAAATACAATCGTGACGTCATTGCCATGACAAATAATGGGCAAGCCATTTTAATGAATAATATAACAGGCGCTTCTCCAAAAGGGGATTTGCCTTATTTAGCATCTTTTGATTTAACTACTAAGGCTAATACTATTTTATGGCGTTGTACGGAAGATAATTTTGAAATGGTGATGGAAGTAGTTGATATTAATAATTTAAAAGTAATTACTAGACGAGAAACTGAAAAAGAAGTACCTAACTATTATATCAGAAGTATTAAGGATAATAGTAAAAATGCAATCACTAATTTTACAAATCCTTACGTAAGCATGGAAGGTGTTACTAAAGAAAAAATTAAATATAAAAGAAAAGACGGCGTTGATTTAACAGGCGATTTATATTTACCTAAAGGGTATGATAAAGTTAAAGATGGTCCGCTTCCAACTTTAATATGGGCTTACCCAAGAGAATTTACTAGCGCTGCAGATGCTAGTCAAATTAGAGGTAACCAACATAAATTTACTTTATTGAGTTGGGGATCGCCTGTGTTTTATGTAACACAAGGCTATGCTATTTTTGATAATGCCGAAATGCCCATTGTAGCTAGTGCTCCAGATAAAAAACCGAACGACGATTTTATCAATCAATTAATATTAAATGCAAATGCTGCAATTGATAAGTTAGTGGACTTAGGCGTAGGTGACAGAAATAAAATGGCAGTAGGTGGTCATAGTTATGGGGCCTTTATGACCGTTAACTTATTAGCACATTGTAATTTATTTAAAGCAGGTATTGCCAGAAGCGGAGCGTATAATAGAACTTTAACTCCTTTCGGATTTCAAAATGAAGAGCGTACTTTTTGGCAAGCCAAAGATTTGTATTTAGCAATGAGTCCATTTGCCTTTGCTGATAAAATTAAAACGCCTTTATTAATGACGCATGGCGAAATGGATGACAATACAGGCACCTTCCCAATTAATAGTGAAAGATTATATGCAGCAATTAAAGGACATGGAGGCACGGCTAGATTTGTATATTTGCCTTATGAGGCGCATGGCTATAAAGGAAAAGAAAATGTATTGCATTTGTTATGGGAGCAAGGAAGATGGTTGGATAAGTATTTAAAAGGTAAATAAGTGAACATTATACAATTATACTTGATGATTTTAATTTAAGCACATGACAAAGTTTTTTGCATTGTTTGGCTACGCCATTATATTTTCTCTAGTTGCATTTGCGCAACAAACCCCTTCTTTAGAAAGATTAAAAAGTAATGCTGCAGTAAAACACGATGAATCAAACCCTTTTGTAGCAGATAAACCATTGATCAAACCTGCAGGCGCAGCTGTTGAACAAACATTGCTTGGTAGTAAAACTGTAATTGTATTAACATCCAGCTTTGAAGGCTTGGGTGAAAGTTTTGTAGGACCGCAAGGAACTGCTACACTTCGTAATCCATCCGATAACTCATTAGCCGTAGGGCTTGATCATATTGTGCAGATTGTAAATGCTAGAATGGCTATTTTTTCTAAGAAAGGAAAAACTTTTTCCGAATCAGGAACGCCACTCTACGGTCCTGTTGAAACACGTAATGTATTTCGTGGTTTTGGTGGTCCTTGTGAAAACATGAACAACGGTGATGCAGTGGTTCGTTATGATCAGTTGGCTAATAGGTGGCTGATTGTGATGCCTACTTTTAGAAAAGGGATTTCTAGAAATATTGATACTGCTACCAAACAAAGGGTACCCCAAACGCAACCTGGTGCAGCTGTTCAATTGTTTCAGCCACCACTTACGCAAGAAATCCCACCGGTGAATGGGCAGCGACCACCAGCGCCAAGATTACCAGCAGAAGGAACATTTTGTATGTGTTATGCCATCAGTACTTCACCTGATCCAATGGGTTCCTATTATCGATATGAGTTTGAACGTGACTTATTTCCTGATTATCCCAGACCAACTGTATGGCCTGACGGATATTACACTACCACAAGTACAGGCGACGATGTAATTGAAAAACATGCATATGTAGTTGATCGAAATAAAATGTTGCAAGGGCTGGATGCCAAAGAGCAGTCGTTCATTATTAAGGATGTTAATTTTATTATCAATGCAGACTTAGATGGTCATCAACTTCCTCCCGTTGGAGCGCCTAGCATTATGATGGCAACCGGCGGAAGCCAATTAAAAAATGTATTGGAAGATGATGGAATTTATATGTGGAATTACCATGTAGACTGGAATAATTTTTCGAATACCAAAATTGAAGGGCCAATCAAAATTCCGGTAGCCCCTTATCATTATTTAGGGGGAGGACAACTAACTAAAGCGGTACCTCAACCTGGAACCGAGCAACATTTAGATGCACAAGGCGATAAGCTGATGGCTAGATTGGTGTACAGAAAAATTGGAAATCGAGAATCGGTGGTGGGTGTACATTCTGTAAGCACTGCAGCAGGCGGGGGCGGCGTTAGATGGTATGAGTTTTTGGTAAATAGAGATCGTACTGTTAAATTATACCAACAAGGAACCTATGCGCCTGATAGTAATTATAGATGGATGGCAAGTGCCGCAATAGATAAAAAAGGAAATATTGGTATTGGCTATTCGTTCGGAGGAAAAAATGATTTTCCTGGACAAAGATTTGCGGGCCGACATTTTGGTGATCCTTTGGGTAAACTCACTTTAAATGAAGTGGTTCTTGTAAAAGGAGAAGCTTCACAAACCAATACACTTAGATGGGAAGACTATACCCAAACAGCGATGGATCCTAGTGATGATGAAACTATTTGGTATGTAGGTGATTATTTAAAAAAAGGAGCCAAGAATTATTCATCAAAAATTGGTGCATTTAAGTTGGGGAAAAAATAAAGCCTAACCTTCAATAAATAATCGACAGTGTAAATTTTCAATATAATATTGAATTTTTTTTGTTTATATTAGTAAAATGCTTGCATCATTAACAATTAAAACAAAAACGGGGGTTGTAATATAATTTGTCATTCGGTTGTTTTAATTGTTGCCAAGGAACTGGTGTTACGTTGATTTTTTTATATAAGAAAATATGCAATTTATAATTCCTAATAATGACAATACTATTAACTACCAATAAAACCACTATGATAAAAACCAATCGATTTGTCCTAATTTTATTTTTGGGTATTTTTTACGCGTTGCCAAGTTTCTGTCAACTTCCTAAAGCATTTTCAGCTATCAGTTTGACCAACTTGGATGCTTTTCAGCAAGCAGGAAAAAACTGGACTATTTCTTCAGATGCTTTGGCAGATTTCACCAAGAAAGGGGATATACAATCTATCAGTGGCACTGGAGCAGTGGTGAATAACGTTTCCCCGGGCAACCGTTCACATTTAATTACAAAGCAAAGCTTTGGAGATCTTGTTTTGGAACTTGATTTTATGATGTCAAAAAACTCCAACTCCGGTGTTTACTTGCAAGGCCGCTATGAGGTTCAGTTATTTGATAGCTGGACAAAACTTAAACCAAGTTTTGATGATTGCGGAGGTATTTATCAACGTTGGGATGATAGCCGTGGAAAAAACAATGAAGGTTTTGAGGGAATTGCCCCTTTAATGAATGTGGCCAAGGCACCTGGTTTATGGCAACATTTAAAAATAATTTTCCGAGCGCCTAAATTTGATGAGAAAGGAAATAAAATTTCCAATGCAGTTTTTGAACAGGTATATTTAAATGGCACTTTAGTTCAAACACAGGTAAGTGTTACTGGACCTACAAGGTCCTCTTTGCTCGAAGATGAGCAACCCACCGGCCCCTTAATGTTGCAGGGTGATCATGGAAATATTGCTTTCCGAAATATACGTTTCGCTACTCCGGAAAAATCCTTTAAAAATGAAAATGCCATCAACCCTATCCTTTTAAATGCGGAAGGAAAACCTTACTTACTGCGTAGTTTTTTAAATTACGGAGAAAAAAAACTTACCCATGTTATTTCAGTAGGTCATCCCAACCAGTTAAATTATTCATATGATTTGAAGCAGGGTGCGTTATTCCAAATTTGGCGTGGCGAATTTTTGGATGTAACACAAATGTGGCGTCAAAGAGGGGAACCGCAATTGGCAAAGCCTTTGGGAGCCGTGATTGTTTTATCAGATGCACCCGCATTGGCATTACTTGGAAACCCTGATCAAGCATGGCCGGATTCGGTAGCCTTTGACGATTTTCAAAATAAGGGATATACGTTAGATGCTAATAAATTTCCTTCTTTTCAATATTCATTCAATGGCATTAGTGTTTCCGATAAAATATCTGCAACGGAACCAAGTTCGCTGGTAAGGCAATTAAAAATAACGGACGCTCCAAAAGGTTTATATCTCCGATTGGCTGCAGCTGCTGAAATAGCATCCTTAGGCAATGGGTTATATGCTATTGGGAATAAAAGTTTTTACATTACCCTAGATAACAGCCAGCAACCAATTATAAGGAAATCAAAATTGGGAAAGGAACTAATTGTTGCAATCCCTGCTGATGCTAGTACCTACTCCTATTCAATCACTTGGTAATAATATTAAAAATGAAACTACTTTTAAAAAATAATCGATCTACTTTACTAATGCAAATTTTTTGCATCCTTTTACTTTTGAGCCCATCCATAAGTGAAGCACAAAGCAAATCCAACAAATCCATTCAGGCGCAAAAAGAGGATAGTTTTTTTACAATAAAAACGGTGCCTATACCAGAAAATGTATCCTTGGAAGTAGGCGGTATGGCATTTTTGCCCAATGATAAACTGGCTGTTTCCACCCGTCGTGGTGAAGTGTGGATTATTTCCAATCCATACATGAAAAATGGAACGACCCCGAATTATAAATTGTATGCCCAAGGTTTACATGAAATACTTGGTTTAAATTATATCAAAGGCGATCTATATCTAACACAACGAGCAGAGCTCACCCGACTTCGTGACTTAGATAATGATGGTGAAGCCGATGAATTTAAAACAGTTTATTCTTGGCCACTCTCTGGAAATTATCATGAATACGCTTATGGTCCAATTTTAGACAAGGATGGTAAAATGGTGGTTAATTTAAACGTGGCATGGGTGGATGGTGGTGTAAGCTTATCAAAGTGGCATGGATGGATGTTAAAGATTACAGAAGACGGAAAAATGGAGCCCTTTGTAACAGGATTACGCTCGCCTGCAGGCTTAAGCACCAACAGCAGTGGGGATATTTTTTATTCCGAAAACCAGGGTGACTGGGTAGGTTCAGGAAGTATAACACATGCCGAAAAAGGGGACTTCATGGGTAACACCGCCGGGCTGGTTTGGGCCGGTTTACCAGGTTCTCCAGTAAAATTACGAACAGAGGATGTCCCAGATACACATGAACCAAAATATGAAGTGGCTAAAAGAGTACCTGGATTAAAAACGCCTTCTGTCTGGTTTCCACATACCATACTGGGCATATCAACATCTGGCATTTTGAACTATGACGCCAAGGCATCGATGGGACCATTTGAAGGTCAATTATTTGTTGGTGACCAAGGACAGAGTAAAATTATGCGCGTATATCTTGAAAAAATAAAAGGTGTTTACCAAGGGGTGGTATTTCCATTTCGGGAGGGATTTTCCTCGGGTATTCTTCGGATGAATTGGGGATCTGATGGAAGTATGTTTGTGGGAATGACCTCAAGAGGATGGGGTTCCACAGGAAATATGATGTTTGGTTTACAGCAAATGGTTTGGAATGGTAAAATGCCATTTGAAATGCAAAAAGTAGAGGTGCAATCTGACGGATTTGAAGTAAGCTTTACCCAACCCGTTGATGTAAAAGCTGCACGCAATCCTGCTTCTTGGAATTTTTCAACGTTCACTTACCAATACCATCATAATTATGGAAGCCCTGTAATTAATCAAGCTGTCAGAAACATCAAAGCGATTGAAGTATCACCTGATCATTTAAAAGTGAGGTTAGTACTGGATAGTATGAAGCTAGGCTATATACATGAAATAAGAGCTGAAGGAATCAGGTCTGCCGACTCGGCTATTGAGCTATTACACAACTATGGATATTATACGCTGAACAAATTGCCGGATAATGACAAGCTACTTATTACAGAACAAAATAAAGTAACGATACCTGTACCAATGCAACAACATGTGATGGCCGATATGAAGATGCCTTCAAAACCAATAGCAAAGAATACTTCTAGTCAACCAAAAGAATGGACAACAGGCCCTGACCGCAGTTTCATTATTGGAACAAAGCCTGGGTTAAAATATGACATTGAAACTATTACTGTGAAAGTAGGAACGAAAATAAAAATAACATTTAAAAATAATGATGACATGCTACATAATCTTGTCATTACTAAACCAGGTACTGCAGATCAAGTAGGTTTATTAGCTGCCAATATGGGATTAAATGGGGAACGTTTAAATTATATACCAAAAAGCAGCGATATTTTATTTCATACGCGCATACTACGTCCAAAAGAATCGGATGCGATTTATTTTATAGCACCCGCCGAAGCAGGAGACTACACTTACGTTTGTACTTTCCCAGGACATTATGTTTTAATGAGGGGGACATTGCGCGTTACTAAATAAAAACCGAGTAATGAATATAATACAATTTACGATTCCTGTAGCGGGTGACTGCAACAGTACTTTAAAACTTTTATAGCCTTCCTCAATGAAGTAAGAATCCATGAAGCATGTCACAGGCTAACTAGTAACGATTTTGATTTTGTTTCGGATGTCAGATTTAAATGTGGATTCAATACGATAACTCATTTCAACAGGGTATTTAAGTCAATAAAAGGGATATCTCCAGCTGATGACAGGAGTAAATATCTTGGTTTAGTTAATTCGGAAGCATAAATCACTTCCACTTGGTATGGTACTAGCGTGCTTATTCTATTTTAGAAATGAATCAAATTAGATTAATGTAGTGTAAGCAATTGGTATTTTCTTTTTAAATTATAAAATGAATCAAATGTATTTTTTATTGTCTTATCCTAGGGAGAATAAATTTATTAAATAGTAACTTTAAAAATAGAATATAATGAACAGGTCAAAATCGATTTTTATCTTTCAAATTTTGTGGATAGGGTTAAGCGCTGTCCAAACAACTTTTGCCCAGACGCCATCGAGGCCAAAACCGAACATTATTTATATATTAACCGATCAATGGAGAGCATCAGCAACCGGTTATTCCGGAGATCCTAATGTTAAAACACCTAATATTGATGCTTTAGCAAATGGAAGTTTAAATTTTAAAAATGCTGTTTCCATAACGCCTGTTTGCACCCCGCATCGTGCGGCATTGATGACTGGCAGGTATCCTACCACAACTGGGATGTTTTTTAATGATGTACATCTTCCTGATGAAGAAATTTGTATTGCGGAGGTTTTTGGTCAAGCTGGATATAATACCGGTTACATTGGAAAATGGCATTTAGATGGCAATGGCCGTACCTCTTTTATACCTGTTGAAAAAAGACAAGGGTTTGATTATTGGAAAGCGGCAGAATGCGATCATGATTATAATCACTCTCACTACTATACGGGAAACAATGATGAAAAAATGTTTTGGGATGGGTATGATGTTTTTGAACAAACAAAAGATGCGCAACAATACATTCGCAATCAGTCAAAAAATGAAAAGCCTTTTATTTTGTTTGTAGCTTTTGGAACGCCCCATTTTCCGCACGAAACCGCACCAAAAGAATTCTTGGATATCTATGATCAAAATAATATAAAACTTCCACCCAATGTACCTGCATCTTTACTAGAAAATTCAAAAAAGGAAGCCAAAGGGTATTATGCACATTGCTCCGCACTTGATAAAAGTATTGGGGATATTCTTACTACAATTGATGATGAAGGAATACGCGATAATACTATTTTTATTTTTACATCCGATCATGGAGAAATGATGGGTGCTCAGGGGGTACGACCTAAAACAAAGCAAGTTCCTTTTGGTGAGTCTGCAAACGTTCCTTTTTTATTAAGATATCCAGCAGTTACTGGGAATATTGGGAGGATGGTTCAAATGCCTATCAATACGATTGATATATTTCCAACATTACTTGGTCTTGCTAAATTAAAAGTGCCAAAAACTTGCGAAGGGGATGACTTATCTCCACTCATTCTCAAAAATAAAGACGATTTAAATCGGTCGGTTGTATATATGAATATTTCACCCTTTACTAAGACTAATTTTCCCTTAGCTTATCGGGCAATTAAAACAAAACAATATACCTATATCAGGTCTATTCAAGGACCTTGGTTTTTGTTTGATGACCTCAAAGATCCATTTCAGATGAATAACCTTCTCACCAATAAATCCTTTGACAAACTGAGTAAAGAACTGGATAGTGAATTATATAAAATATTAAATAAAAATGGGGACTCTTTTCAACCTGGCTCTTTCTATATTTCAAAATGGGGGTTCCAAACAGATGCTTCTGGTGCTATTCCTTATTCTGGTGATCATCTAACTCAGCAAACACCTAGAAAAGTACAATGAAAAAAATACCTTTTTTAATAATCCTGATGTCCCTTTTTTTGGGTAGCTGGTGTTTAGCTCAAAACCTGCCAGGTGGATTTGAAAAAAATGACAAGGCGCAATGGATTAGCGACAGCCGTGAACTTCCTGCTAGCGATTCCTTGTTTTATCTTGATAATTCGGCGCCGCTTTTTAGAAAAGATTTTTCACTGAAAAGCAAAATTGAAAAGGCAACACTTTTCATCACTGCTGCAGGATATTACAAAGCTACTTTAAATAGTGATCCTGTTGGAAAAAATGAGCTCGACCCCGGATGGACTGACTTTAGTAAACGTATTTACTATTCAACATATGATGTTACTTCTCTTGTAACATCTGGTAATAATTGTTTGGGTGTATCATTGGGAAATGGTTTTTATAATCCGCTCCCACTAAGAAAATGGGGTCGAAGAAATTTAAGAACAGATTTGACTGTTGGAAAACCAGCGTTTATAGCCAAACTTGTTATCAAATATCAAAACGGAAAAACCGAAACTATTGTTACTAATAATAACTGGAAATATACCTATGGGCCAATGGTTAAAAACGATGTTTACCTTGGCGTTGTTTATGATGCACGCAAAGAAATAAAAGGATGGAATAAAGTAGGGCATGACATTCGTTCCTGGTATGATGCAAAGACAGTTGCATCTCCGGGCGGACAATTACAAGAGGCATTTTCTCCCCCGGTGCAAATTACCAACGAAATAACCCCCATTAAAATAAATTCGCCCGAAGCTGGGATTTATATAGTGGATATGGGTGTAAATTTTACAGGAACCTACAAAATAAAATTATCTGGAAAAACAGGCGACACCATTCATTTCAGATTTGGAGAAAGAATTTATAAGGATGGAAAATTGAATCCAATGACAACAGTGGCTGGACAGATCAAACGAAAAGGTGTGGGTGGTCCGGGTGCACCAGATGTAGCATGGCAAAGGGATAGTTATATTATCGGTGACGATAAAGAAAGTTGGTTTAAACCTGATTTTACTTATCATGTTTATAGGTATATGGAAATTAAAGGATTGGATCATATCCCTTCGGTTGCTGATATTAAAGGGCTTTTTGTTCATTCAAATGTTGAAAAAGAAAATAGCTTTTCAACTTCTTCTGAATTACTTAATTCAATTCAGGAAGCAACGCAACGAACATTTCTTTCAAATCTTGTCAGCGTACAGTCTGATTGTCCTGCAAGGGAAAAATTCGGTTATGGCGGTGATTTAAATGCAACTAGTGAATCGTTTATTTATAATTTCAACATGCAATCATTCTACCGGAAAACCATTTACGACTGGGTGGATGCGATGAATGATTCGTTGTTTGTTGATACGGCACCATTTACCGGAATTAACTATTGCGGGATAAGTTGGGAATCTGCTTTTCTCATCACCCAGTATAATCTTTTCCTTTATTACAACGATACAGCAATCATAAAAGAAATGTATGAGCGCAATAAAAAATGGATGGACAAAGCGGCAAGAATTCATCCAGATGGAATGGTAAATGATGGACTGAGTGACCATGAATCAATGGAACCCGTTCCTGTGCAATTAACAGGCACCGCTCATTATTTGCAATGTGCAAGGATCATGCAAATGTTTGCGGTTGTAATGGGAGATGCGGCAAGTGAAAAGAAGTATGCTGGATTAGAAAAAAAGTTGAAAGGCCTTATTCAAACAGAATTCTGGGATAAGCCGGTAACAGGGAAAATAAACAGGCAAACATTATTTTCTACCTTACTCTATCATGGAATTATTCCCGCCAATAAAATAAATGCAGCCAAAGATTCATTGTTAAGCGCAGTTCAGCATGGACCAGCAGGACATTTTACCACCGGAATTTTTGGAACCAAATATGTCCTCGAAGCACTTTCTGAAAATATTTCTTCCGATACAGTCTATCACATTGTAAATAGTAAAGCGTATCCTGGTTGGGGCTTTATGATTGACAATGGCGCTACTACTTTGTGGGAAACCTGGAAGGAAAGCGATGATACCTTTTCTAATTCTCATCCCATGTTTGGAATGGTAACAGAATGGTTCTATCGTTGGTTGGCAGGTATAAGACCTGACCCCAAAAATCCAGGATTTAAAAAATTTATTATAGGTCCGTCCACTCCTGGAGCATTGGAATATGTAAACTGTTCTTATGTCTCACCCTTTGGTAAAATTATTTCCAACTGGAAAAAGTTGCAGTCCGGTATAGTGCAATACGAATTAACTATTCCTGCAAAAAGTAGCGCAGCCGTAATTTTACCAATTACGCAGTCACAAAAAATCACGATCAAATCAAACAACAAAAATTTTAATTCTGAAAAAATAGAAAGTTTACAAACTGGAAAATTTGAACTAGTCGAAGGAGAATATATAATTACAGTTTCACTAAAATAATAAAACAATTGAATATGCTAAACCCCTTAAAAAATTCGTTCCTTTTTATTGGAATTATTTTCTCTCTAATTTCTTCTGCGCAGGAGAAAAAGGGCATTTTAACCCTTGAGGATATTTATACTAATAATAAGTATAGCCAAAAAAGTTTTGGACCAGTTCGGTGGATGAAAGATAACCATGGATATTCCACTTTAGAGGTAAATACAAATTTAGGGGGTAAAGATATTGTCCGCTATGATGCTCAATCTGGCCAAAGGACTTTATTGGTTTCTGCAAAGCAACTTACGCCTGCTGGACAATCAAAACCTTTGATGATTGCTGACTATAATTGGTCAGAGGATGACAGCAAATTATTAATTTTTACAAATACCAAAAAAGTTTGGCGGTATAACACCCGAGGGGATTACTGGGTACTGGATCTTGCAACAGGAAGCTTGAAGCAATTAGGGAAATCTATGGAGCGTAGCACCCTGATGTTTGCTAAATTTTCACCAGATGCAACAAGGGTGGGATATGTGAGTAAAATGAATGTATATGTGGAAGACCTTGTATCCAATAAAGTAATTCAAATTACCCATGATGGAGGAGGCGATATTATTAATGGAACATTCGACTGGGTTTACGAAGAAGAATTGGATTGCAGAGATGGTTTCCGTTGGAGCCCCGATGGTAAAAATATAGCTTACTGGCAATTTAATACTAAAGCTATTGGAACTTTTTACTTGATAAACAATGTCGATTCTATTTATTCGCAGCCTATTCCATTTCCTTATCCCAAAGTGGGTACCACCTTATCTTCCGTTAAGATAGGCGTAGTAGCTGCAAACGGTGGGGAAACAAAATGGTTTGATATACCTGGTGATGCGCAAAATAACTATTTGGCCAGAATGGATTTTATTCCTGCATCGAACGAAATAATGGTTCAGCAACTTAATAGACTTCAGAATACAAATAAAATATGGATGGGTGATATCAAATCAATGCTTGTTAAAAATATCATGACAGAAACAGACAAGTCATTTCTTGACTTACATGATGACACCCGTTGGCTCGAAAATGAAAAATACTTCACTTGGACCAGTGAAAGGGATGGATGGCGACATTTATATAAGGTTTCAAGAGATGGAAAGGAAATTAAGTTAATTACAAAAGGAAATTTCGATGTGTTACAGGTTAGTTGTATTGATCCTAGTAATGGCTATGTTTATTATATTGCTTCTCCTAAAAATTATACCCAGCGGTATCTTTTTAGAAGTCGATTAGATGGATTGGGTATGGTTGAACAAGTTACACCTGAAAAAATGGAGGGACAAAGTAATTATCAAATGTCGGCTGATGCAAAATGGGCCATTCAAACATTCCAAAATGTGGCAACCCCTCCGACGATATCTCTGATAAGTTTGCCTAGCCATAAAGAAATACGAAAGTTGGAAGATAACCATGAAGTGAAAGAGAAATATGAACTACTTGGGCTAAACAAAAAACAGTTTTTCAAAGTAGATATCGGTGATTTGGAGTTGGATGCATTCATGATTAAACCAATTGGTTTTAACCCTGCAAAAAAGTACCCTTTGCTTTTTTATGTATATGGAGAGCCCGCTGGAGCTACTGTTCAGGATGCCTGGGAAGGTGGCGACCTGTGGCATCAATATATGGCTCAGCGAGGTTATATTGTTATCAGCATAGATAATAGAGGAACTAAATCACCCCGTGGGAAAGAATGGCGTAATTCAATTTATCGGCAGATTGGAATTTTAGCTTCAGAGGATCAAAGTAAGGCAGCGCTTAAAATATTTAGTATGTTCCCATTCATAGATTCTTCGAGAGTGGGTATCTGGGGCTGGAGTGGAGGAGGTCAAATGACGCTCAATTGCATGTTTCGTTATCCAGGAATTTATAAAACGGGCCTAGCTGTTGCTTTTGTTTCAGATCAGAAACTTTATGACGCTACTTACCAAGAAAGATACATGGGATTATTGAGTGATAATGCCAAAGGATATAAAGAGGGCTCACCTATCAACTATGCTAAAAATTTACAAGGAAAATTAATGATCATTCACGGAACTGGGGATGACAATGTTCATTATCAAAGCTTTGAAATGTTAGCAAATGAGTTGATTAAAAATAACAAACTTTTTTATATGATGTCTTATCCAATGCGTTCACATAGCATTAATGAAAGGTCTAATACTTCATTGCATCTTAGGCGTAGCATGGAAAAATTTTGGGCGGATAACTTATAATTAATTAAAACTTTATTTATGTCCTTACTGACTAATAGGGTAAAATAGTTGAACTAAATAGTACATAATTAAAACCAAAAATAATGAAGATGCAACGAATCGTATTATCTGCATATTTTTCAGAGATAAGAAAAATAATCGGGGGAAAATTCCTCATCGCTACTATTTTTTTTAGTTTATTTAGCGCTCTTGCTTTGGCACAAGAGAATGTAAATAAGTCGATGAAAAAAGGAAATATTGGTGGTTACATGATTACCAAGGTTGAAAAAGTGAATGAATCATTTAATGCAGGCTACTCGATGTATGCAGCTGCTTGGCCTTTGATCAAAGAATATCCGGGAAGGAGTTTTCAATCCGGTTTGTTTGGTACTTGGATGCATCCTTCTTATGATGGCCCTTTGCCGGTAGAAAAATTATATACTGATATTGAAGGAGGTCTTGGCTGGTGGCGCGATACAGAATTTGCTACCGCTACGCCTAAATTTATCATGGGTGGTGTTCAGTTGGATTTTGCTGGATGGGCCAATGGGCCTGGTGCCGGTAAGGGAAGGGACTGGAGCAAACCCAAAGGAAAATATGGTATTGCACAGCTAAGTCCTTGGCTATTGTATCCTCCCGATGGACTGAACCTTAAGCAGGGTACTTCAGGCGAATGGTTTGGTAGTGGCTATCTGCCATTGCCGCTCAGTGAACCAAAAGTAACTACAGCAGGTAAAGACGTTGTTACAGGAAATCAGTGCTGGACCCTGTTTCTCAATACAGGAAATTTCAAAGGTCCGGTCGCATTCTTTACTCCTTATTTTTGGAGTGAGGCATCCGTTGATAATCCACTTTTGAGCGGCTTGTTTTTAGATACCCGCCCATCCAAAGCGAATAAACCATTTCAGATGGAAACGCAGCATATCCATTCCGCTGAAGCCACTGATTCCAAAGGTCAAATATATGCGCGCATGGCTACAACTCAGTACCCTGTGGGACCTGATGGCAATTCAGAGTTGCTTCACCGACTGATGGTGTATAACAAGCAAGCACTCTGGGATGATGTAGCAGCCTGGTTTAAAGGAGGAAAGCCCGCTGATGGCATTATTGATGTGACGAATGCTAGTATGCAAAAGTTTGAGAAAGGAGTTAGATCCAACTGGAAATTTTATGGCGATCACATTCCTAAGGAAAAACGTGCCTTAATGAATATTACTTCTTACATGGATGCGAACGTAACTGATTCAGCTACTTTAAAAGTCCGTTGGGAAGGAGACTTAATAAAAAGAAGAAAATTAATAAATGGCGAAGTAATAACGCTTCCTGAATATTATAAACTGGTTAAATCCGGGAATGACGATATAGGCACTTGGATTGCAGTGGCAGATACTGAGGTACCGGCTGAAACTGGTCTACATGGGGTAAGCTTTGGTAGGGATCAAGATGACAGAACCTCCCTCGTTTATACTACGCCTGAAGAGGAAAAAAGTAGTTGGAAAACTCCAGGACCTGCTGCAGGACCTTTCAAAGTAAAATTGGGGGATGGAAGTACCCTTACTTATTATTGGTATCGATTTGCTGACCAACCTGCTTTACTTAATGCTAATCTAAGTAATAAGGAGCGCGAAGAAATTCAAAGACGTGTTGAACTTCTTCATCGGAATTGGACAAGAGATCGCGAATACCTTCCTCCACCAATGAGCGGGAAATTAGCTTATTTAGATCCGGCCTTGATCGTTACTCCTCCGAAAGGAATGGAAATAGGTTTTGTTCCAATCGTTACGAAACAAGGATTGGAAAAATAGATATATTTATATTACTCCGATGAAAATAAATTAAGATGATACTATTAATAAATTATTTCCTATGAAAAAAAAATCGATAAGCCCTAAGTTTTTCAACTACGCTTGGTTGACTATTTTTTTTCTTTTACACTTTGTGAATAATGGATTTGCTCAGTCATCTAATAAAGTATTTCCAGGAGCCAATGAGAAGACACCTGCGAGGTCGGAGTATTTTTCGTGGATCAATAATACCAATGAAGGAACCACTGAAAAACAAACCTTGAGCAACCTTAATTTTTTTCAATATTTACATGATGAATATGGCATGGTGTTGGATATTTATGCTTTTGATGCAGGGGCAATTGATGGTGCCGGATATTACGGGTCCACCCAATCAACTAAATTTAAAACGCAGTTTCCAAATGGCTTAAAGGGCTTAGCAAATAAGTCGGTAAAAATGGGTACCCGATTTGGTGTATGGGGTGGTCCGGATGGTTTTGGAAATACGCCGGAGGAAGAAAAGCGTCGCCAAGATATGATGGTTTCTCTTACCCGTGATTACCGCTTCGAACTTTTTAAATTTGATGCTGTTTGCGGTGACTTAAGAAACGATAAGCAAGATGCATTTATCAAAATGATGACCGAATCCAGAAAATATAATCCTAATCTTATCCTACTCAATCACCGAATTAATCTTGGCCCTGAAGCGATTAAACATGCAACTACCTGGTTGCTTGGTGGTGCAGAAACTTATATTGATGTTCATATGACTAACAACCAGACTGCTACACATCACAGGGCTGGAGCGCTTTCCAGAAAGCTCGTTCCTGGATTGCAACGTTTAACTGAGGATCATGGTGTTTGCCTTTCATCCTGCCTCGATTATTGGGAAGATGATTTGGTTCTTCAGGCATTTAACCGAAATTTAATTCTTGCCCCAGAGATTTATGGTAATCCTTGGTTTTTGCGAGATGATGAATATCCAAGACTAGCGAGAATATTTAATTTAACTAGAAAGTATAAAGAAATACTTGTGAATGGGATTATTCTTCCGGAAGATAAATATGGCGAAAAAGCGGTTTCAAGAGGCGATGATAAAACGCGTTTAATCACGCTTCGTAATTTAACTTGGGAGCCTATTACCACAACAATAAAGTTGGATGAGGAGATTGGACTTGGCGAAGGCGCTGCGGTTGAACTAAGGCAATATCATCCGGTAGAAAAAATGATTGGTCGATATCAAAAAGGGCAAACTGTAAATATTGAAGTGCTTCCATTTCGTTCCACTCTTTTATTGGCCTCTTATGCAAAATTTTCTGAACCATCTATTGAAGGTTGTGATTATGAAATAGTAAGGGATGTTGTAGGAAAACCACTAAAAATTAATTTACTTGCTTTTCCAAGTGAGAAAAAAAATATCACTTTTCATAATACGGAGCATAATTTTCAGAAGGTAATGATGGATGGTAAACCAATCAATGAATTGCTAAAGGGTAAACCAATTGAAATAATTTTTCCGGGAATACCATTAAAGGAAAAGTATCACCGAAAATTGGGTGATATGAAATCAATACCTGTACCTAATGATGCTGAAGCGCTTTATGAAGCAACTTGCTTTGCAGCCGATAACAATGCTTTAGAGGCTCGTTCGCTATTGCGTTCTGGACCAACAAAAATTCCTCAGGTGCAAGAAGCAAGGGATGCTTTTTTTACGCAGCAGTTGTTTGTAGATCGGGGATTATGGGATCGAAATTTGTTTGATGGTGATATCAAAACATCTTTTTATCCGAGTAGAAGGCAAGGTAGAACGGATTTGCGAATTAACGGTGGTGCATTTCGATTGGACTTGGGTGCACTAACATCGCTTGACAGCATAAAAATTATTGTTGGAGACGAACAAGCACTTCAGCCTTTTAAATCTTTTGAAGCCATCCGGGTACAGACCTCTGTTGATTTAAAAACATGGTCCCCTATTTTGCTGTTGGCCGGAAAAGCGATGGTTTTACAGTTAGACCCATCTAAGCCTATAAGATATTTGCGATTCCCAAGTTCTCCTGAAAAGATTTTGGAAATCGAAGGTTTTCTAAATGGAAAGGCAGTGAATAGAAACCTTTGGAGAGCATCTAATTTATTCAGTGCTTATCGATCAATGACTGCAAAAGCAGCATTTGAACACAGCTTTGTGCTCAATGAAATTCCCAAAGGAAGTTACCTGGCAGTAGCGCTTAACGGTACACATGGAATTGAAGGAGCCTATGCAGCCTTACGTGTAAATGGAAAACTGGTTGGGGCACCCGATCGAAGTTTATCCTATAGAAGCAATACATGGGAATATCCTGTGCCATCAGACGATTCAAACTATACCTATTATTTTCCGTTGACAGAAGAAATGAAAGGAGCAAAGATAGAGGTGGTCGTAATGGTAATGAAAGATGGTATTGCAAAATTTAATCCTGAAGTATGGATTACGGCCTACCCAATTCCTTATGAAAAGAAAGAATTAACACTTTACTAAAAAAGTGGATTGCTGATAATAAATTTTTAAAAATGAAAATTACAAGTTTTGTTCTATTTTTTTTATTCCTAACATCGGGAAACCTAATGTATTCCCAAGTTCGTCCGAACCATATTTTTGATAATAATATGGTATTGCAGCGTGACCAGCCGATTAGAATATGGGGATCGGCAGCTCCATTGGAAAAAATAAAAATTGAGTTTGGAGGACAGGTCAAATCCGCTAATGCAAATAAGCAGGGGGAATGGTTTATTTATCTTGATCCAATGATAGCAAGTGCACAGCCACGAAAAATGAATGTGTCAGGTATAAAAAGTTTGGTACAATTCGGCAATGTATTAGTTGGGGATGTATGGATACTCGGAGGGCAGAGTAATATGGAGCTTGACCTTGCAGCACTCTATCATGGGGATGCTGAAATTTTATCAGCGAACTTTCCGAATATTCGACTTATGACCATACCAAGTTCTGCAGATCAATTGCCAAAAAAGGATTTCGAGCGAATAAATGAATATGATAGCTGGCATGAACGATATGATATGAAAGGATATTGGTTTCCTTGTTCACCCAAATCAGTTACTACATTTTCTGGATTGGGATATATTTTCGGCAGACGTATTCATATGGCTAGTAAGATACCCATTGGATTAATCGATTTGTCATTGGGGGGTACTACCGTGGAAGCATGGTTATCTCCTAATACCCTTCTTTCAATGCCTGAAAATAGTTCTTTGCTAAAACAATGGAATGATAAGGAAGCAGCATTTAATCCAGTTGAAGATCTCAAAACAAAAATTATCAATTGGGAAAAAAGAACTGCCGAACAAAAAAGGAAAGGAGAGGAGACGGCTCCAAAGCCTTTGGTAGCTTCAGTAAGACCGGCGCTTGATAGAAATTTTCCGGGATCATCGTATACAGGAATGGTAGCAATTATTGGTGGACTCACTGTAAAAGGAATCGTATTTCATCAGGGGTATAATAATGCCCTAGGCGACGCACGTCCTAAATTGTATGCAGCTAATTTCAAAGCATTAATTTCAGATTGGAGAAATTTATTTAATAATAAGCAATTACCTTTTGGAATTATAGAGTTCAGTGCCGGGGGAGAACCACAGACATTAGATAATTTTGAATTGAGAATGTTGGACCCATCACCCTATATTCGAGAGGGACAGTTTAATGCTTATAGGGGTATATCCAATACCGGTTATGCTTGTGCTTATGACCAACAAGTAAACTGGTACCATCCTCAAAAAAAAGTGGAATTGGGCGAAAGGATGGCGCGATGGGCTTTGTCAACTCAGTATGGATTTAATCTGGGATGGGAACCTGCAGTTGTTGAAGGTATTGAAAAACTGAAAGACAAGATAATTGTAACATTTAATAAACAGGTGAAATCATCGGATGACCGTCCTATGGAAGGGTTTTCAATAGCAGGTATTGATCGTCATTTTTATCCTGCAAAAGCGGAGTATGTGAAAATGCAAAATGAAAAGGGACAAAAAGTAAATGATAAAAGAAGGGTTATTGTATGGAATGACCTAGTTGAAAATCCAATAGAGTTGCGTTATGCTTGGGCACGTAATCCCCTTGGTAATCTTGTAAATGATGCAGAAAGAATTATTCCTATACCTCTTTTTAGAACCGATAATTGGGAATATCCAGAAGCCCCGTATTTATCAAGTGAATATGAGTTATACAGACAAAAACAGAAAACCATTCAGCAGCAAGCTGAACAATTGGCAAGAATAAGAATAATCCAAGAAGCAGAAAAGTTGATTAAAGAAAACAAAAAATAAGATAAATATTAGCAAGTACTTAAAATAATTTAAATTGGAGTTTATTTAATCGTATTAATCAAAAGGGACTTCGTCCACAGGACAAACCCATTGATATTGGACAACTTCCTGCAAGTGAACTTTTAATGATAAGCAAAAGATACCCAGGTTTGATCCCCAACTTGTAACGAAAACAATATTTATTTCTTTATAAAAGGTAATTTAATTACTGAAGGATATTGTTTAGAATGGTGAATTTTATTTTCCACTACTATACCTTTAGATTCATCGTAATTATTTCCTCCTGTGTTAAGGTTGCGATCAAATCTAGGAAAATTACTACTAGACACTTCGATGCGAATTTTATGACCTGCTGGAAAATAATTACTTGTAACCATCGGTGTTAAATCTACCTTGTATACTTTATTCTTTTCCATGAAAACTTCTTTATCGTAACCATCTCTATAACGAAGACGCTGAATGGTTTCATCTAAATTATAAGCCTTGCCATCAGGATATACATCAATTAATTTAATAGTCACATCAGTATCTAGGCCAGTGGAAGAAACAAACAGCGTAGATTCTATGAAGCCTGTGATTTCAACTCCCTCAGCTAATGCTTCTGAAGTGTATACTAAAATATCATTTCGTAATTCCATTTGTGATTGATCAAAGCTGCCACCTTGCACCGCATTACCAATACAGCAAACATTACCCCCATAGGAACCTACTGGATTCATTGGATCATAAGTGAATGCATCAGGATTATCTTTTGAAGGAGGCGTCAATGATAAGGCACCATCACCATTGCGGGTATTGGCTTTGCCTGCACTTGCTAAAAAGAAATCTTTTATTTCGGTATTAGGCAAAGGAAAACTTTCAGCTTGTTGCCATTTGTTGGAGCCCATTGTATAGTAGCGAACCCGTGGTTGTTTTGCTTTAAAATCATTTTGATCTCCCTTCAATAACATATCAAACCAACCCCATGTTAATTCATCGTAGTTTAATCGAGCATCGCCCACACTTCTTTCACCTACTATGGTATTTTCTGTTGCGCGCTTGAAAGAGCAGTGTAAAACAGGAGCAATTACTAGGTATTGATTATCTGCTACATTTTTAGATTTAGCTGCGTTTCTCACTTGATTGAATAAAGCAATATTTGGTGCAGAAGACACATCGTACCAGCTTACGAACCAATATGCCGGAACTTCCAATGACATGTTATCATGATACAATCCGCTATTGAACCAAGCTGGATCGTTTGGTTTTCTCACGATCATTTTTTCGTAAATACCATCAGCACCTTGCGCATTTTTGATGATGTCTTGTACTGGTAAATGTTTTAAACCTAGGGCCCAATCTACTTTAGGCATTTCAGGTGCCATGTCATAAAACTTTTGAATACGCTGTAAGTCTTTTTGTTGAATGCCTTTCGGTAAAATGGGGGCCATTTTATCGTGTTGTGTTCCATATAACCAAGAAGTGAATAACATTTGTTGCGCACCACCACGGTACCAGTTGCCTTGCTCCATAAATTTACCTACGCGACCTACGCCTGCTCCAAAACCCTGAGCAACCATCGCAGCCAACGCAGGATGGTTTTGTGAAGCTACAGCCATCTGCCATTCAGCAGTAGAAGAACAACCTATTAAACCAACTTTACCATTACTCCATTTTTGTTTACTCATCCACTCAAGTGCATCATACCCATCCGTGATGGGGGTGCCTAAAATATCCCACTCGCCTTCAGAGAAAAATCGGCCACGCTCATTTTGAACTACGTAAACATATCCTCTGCTGACCGCTTCGTATGCAGCTTGCAGGGGTCCTGTGACCATTTTACCGTCTGACCAAGTATTAAAATTATAGGGAGTGCGCGAAAACACAACTGGATGTTTACCCCCACCCTTTGGGCGATAAATATCAGTCGCCAAGCGAATGCCGTCACGCATTGGCATCATAACTTTTTGATCAATCACTGCTATAGAATCAAGCTTTCGATAAATCGAGGCAGTGTCTTGGGCAATAAGGGGTTCTGTAATTACAGTAAATACAAACAAGCCAATGGAGAATAATATTTTTTTCATATTTTATACATTAAGTAATCTTCAATTTACAATTTTTTATATTACAAAGACCAATTGAAATCAATACAAACTACCCCTTCACGTTTATTCGCCCCTGTTTTCCCTCTAAAAACTCAAAACCTGGCCCAAACTTGGCCGGGATTCAAAGTACTTCCTTAAAAAACGTTTTTCTTATCTGATTTATTTTTTTCATATTTTCAATTTTCTTTCTTGCTCAGATCTAATTTAATTTAATTTAA